>SL_8KL_010_SEDDRAFT_10000070_pt1 | contig 75011 bp, 58 predicted proteins | sample SodLakKL_010_SED_4_FD_11160 | JGI IMG/M metagenome (IMG submission 11160)
TCCTACGTTAGAGAGTTCTTTGATGGTTATGTAGCCCTGTTTTTTGGGACGTGATTCGGTGGCGATCACTTTTATGTTCTTACCTTGATCCCACGCGTACTTGATCGCGGCCAATGCTAAGGAACTGTTGCAGTGAGTCAATATCACATCGTCTTCTCCGATCCTTTTACCACCGTATTCTGCTATATTCTCCTTCGCTTCCAATGAACGTTGGATAAAATCCGAGCAGTTCTTCTTTATCCTTTTTTTCAGTCGTTCAACGTCTTCTTCTTTTTGCGCTCCTTTCATGGCACACACAAGGCAGTTCTCTAGAGACACCGCAGTTGGCCTAGTACTGAGCAATTCAGATCTGCATCTTTCCAATTCCTTTAAAAGATCTTCTTTATCTTCGTTTTCAAACTCTTCTATGACTTTTTTAAGCGCATGGGCTCCAGCCCTAGCTATCTCAGCGGCCCCTCTTATCTCCATGCATTCTATCTTTTCAGCGATCTCTTGTATATCGAGTTTCTCTATATCTTCGCACTCCATGGATAGAGAAAATAGACATATGCTTTAAAAAACCTTTGTAACCTTCTCACATATCTAGGACATCAAAGAGAGCGGACAGATCCTTTTCTTCTATGACCCAATCCGCAGATCTTTTTACCTTTTCGTCGTCCGGATTGAATGCTATACCCAATCCAGCCCTTTCAAGCATGGGCGCATCGATATGACTGTTTCCTATGGCTACGCATCGTTCTTTTTTTATGCCTTCTTCGGAGAGCAGTTTTTCGAGGATATCCCCTTTGTTTTTCAAAGGTACGTCTACGATCCCACGGGAGCTCAACCTTCCTTCATGATCTTTTATATCGTTGGCAAATATCCTGTCAAAGTATTCTCCGCCTACGTGTTCCGCCAAAGGCTTCAAACCGCCGCTGATTATCGCCGTGTTGTAATTCTCTTTTAGAGAAGGTATCACTTTATGAAAACCTTTCATCACAGGTGCTGTTTTCAATATGTCTATGATATCTTGTCTCGATATGTTAGGTTCGGCGGACTTCCAAAGTTCGATATCTCTTCTGATGAATTCACCATCGTCTATATCGCCTCTTTCGTACGCTTTTAAAGAATCTTCGTTATCGACTCCGAATCTATCGTGGATCCATGCCCATGAACTTTTCGCATCGATGAGCACACCATCCATATCGAATACGATGATCTTCCAATCTGAACTCATTTTATCCATTTATCTCGTCCATGCTCTTTTTGTACTTCTTTAGATTTTCAAAACTTTTTTTGACGTCTCCTCTTTTTAGAGCTTTGTTCGTTTCTTTTAGATATTTCACGGGTTTCGATACGTCAGCACCCTTTATTTTTGCCTCTTTCAATTTGTTTTTTGCACCTTTTATCTCATCTCTCAAGATCGCTGGCAGCTCATCGGATAATTTATCCTCCGCTTGTAAAAGGAATTTTCTAGATATCTGTGGATTTTTTTGTTTACTCCTCTCTTTCGCTTTTTTCAGCAGTTTTTCGGCTTCAGGAAACTTAAAACCATGTTCTTTTACGTCTTTTATTATACCTTCTAGTACGGCGATATCTTTTTTCACCTCTTCCATGACCTCTTTTTTATCCTCGGCTTTTTCTTTTCGTTTCTCCTCTATCTTTTCTTTCGCCTTTTCTATGGACTCAGAAACTTTTTCATAATCCTCTTGGTCTCTATACTTTTTTATGTCTTCTATTATGGTGCCTCTCTCTTTTTGTGGCAGTCGTCTCTCTATATTTTTTATCTTTTCGTTTATCTGGTTTTCGAGTTTTTTCTGGAAAAATATCTTACACTCATTTAATGAATTCAAGGCATCCTCGTATTCGTTATCCTTTGTCTTTTTCACAGCTTGGTTGATCAGTTCTTTCCCATCTTTAACGTCGACATCGAAGTTTTTAGCGGTTTTCAGAAGCGCCGTCATCTCGGGTATCTTCTGTTGTATTTTCTTGAAGTGATCCTTCTTATCTTGATCTTTGAAAACCAATTTTTTTTCTAAAGTCTTCTTCATCTCTGCGATATTTTCATCTAATAGATCTTTTGCTTCAGTGAAATCACCATGTTCCGCTTTGTCCATGGCCTCATCTATTTTATTTGAATATTCGCTGGTGTCTACGCCTTTAAGACTGAGTTTTTCCAGATGTGATTTAGCTTCGGCGGCGTCTTCGGCAACATCGTACAAACTTTCTGACATCTTTTGCGCACTCATAAGGCTGTGGTAGCTCGCCAGTATCCGGTTTTTTTTCTTTTCTTTTTCAGCTTTTTTCAGCATCTTTTTGATCCGGTGGGTTTTGATGATCTTCTTCTCTAACTCCGAAAGTATCTCTTGAATCGATTTTTTCTTCTCTTTCATCACCTTTGAGAATTCGTGTTTTTTCGTCAGTCCCATATCCTCGACGACTTCTTCTACGTCCCTTTCGACTTCTTTCGCCTTTTTCGCCGCTATGGCATACTCGCCTATTTCACAACCCCTGTATACCTGATCCAACCAACCTTCGATCTCAGATGCATCAGTCTTTTGGGAGATCCATTCAAGGTAATTCTTGCATCTTTCCAACCTTTCCTTTATCTCTTCAGCGTGACTTATGGTGATCTTCAATCGTTCCATCAGTGTATTTTCTCTTTCAGGATCTAATTCGTCGGTCTTTTTTACTTCTTCGAGATCCTCTTTTATCTCCTCCAATCCTATTCCAAATCGGTCCAACTTCCCTATCCTTTTTTCAAAAGATTCGATGCTGTCTTCTTCCTCTACTTCGTCTATTTCGACCTCATCCTCCTCTTCCTCTGCTTCGAACACAACGCCACACTCAGGGCATTTAGAAGCGTCATCCGAGACCTCGCTCTCGCATATGGGGCACTCAAAGGTGAAGAAACTTTCATCTTCGGACTCTTCTAAGATATCCTCTTCAGACAGCCCCAACTCTTCGAGATCACCTATCAGTTCTTCTTCGTCCTCCTCGTCGAGTACCAGACCCATGACTTTTTCTATGGATTCCTCTGATACTTCTTCATCTAGATCTATACCTTCCTCGAAAAGGTTTAGATCAGCTTTGCACACAGGGCATCTATCTTTGCCCTGGGGTACCTCTGAATCGCAGACTGGACATGGTCTTTTAGAATCTTTTGCCAAAGGGTTAGCACCTCGTGTAGCTGGTGAAAAAGATAGGATAGCATATAAAGGTTTTATGTTGATATATTAATGAAACGGTACTCACTCACCAAAATCTTTTAAACTACCTCGATACCATGGTCATCCGATGACTCTCATAGAAAGATGTGAAAAAAGCGTACCTGAACAGGTCGTTAAAGCGGTGGAGAACGAACCCATAGACTCTAAGAGATTGGCTCGTCTGATAAAAAACGGTCGAGCGGTCATACCCTACAATCCTATCCACGGTCCTGAACCGATCCCGATCGGCAAAGATATGAAAGTGAAGATAAACGTTAATCTTGGCACCTCTAGAGACCATAAGGATGAGGACCTAGAACTGAAAAAATTAAAGGTGGCGGAAGAATACGGGAGCCACGCGGTCATGGATTTAAGCACAGGTGGAGATATCGACAGGGTGAGAAGGAAAGTGATAGATAACACCGATCTACCTGTGGGTACCGTTCCAATATACCAATGCGGCCTTACCAAGGCGAGAGAGTCATCCGTAGTGGATATGAATTCTGATGAGATGTTCAACAGTGTGAGGAAGCACGCCAGAGACGGTGTTGACTTTGTAACGGTACATTGTGGCGTCACGAAAAAAGCTATCGACAGTTTGAAGGAATGTGGAAGATTAACAGACATAGTGAGCAGAGGTGGATCCTTTTTAGCGGCGTGGATATTACACAATCAAGAGGAAAATCCACTCTACCAGGAATTCGATTACCTTTTGGAGATCGCTAGAGAATACGACCTAACTTTGAGTTTAGGCGACGGGTTGAGACCTGGTTCCATAGCAGATGCTACTGATAGACCGCAGATACAAGAATTGATCACACTCGGTGAACTGGTAAAAAGGTCGAGAGAGAAAAAAGTACAGGCCATGGTCGAAGGACCGGGTCACGTGCCCCTTGATCAGATAAGTGCTAACGTTAAGATACAAAAGGAGATATGTGACGGAGCACCCTTTTACGTGCTTGGTCCTCTTGTTACCGATTTCGCACCGGGCTATGATCATATCTCCGGAGCTATAGGAGGCGCGTTGGCTGCATATCATGGTGCAGATTTTCTTTGTTATGTAACTCCTGCAGAGCACCTGGGTCTTCCCGACGTCGAAGACGTAAAAGAAGGCGTCATAGCCTCTAGGATAGCTGCCCACGCCGCCGATATAACCAAAGGTATAGACGTCGATATAGATGATGACCTATCAAAGGCGAGAAAAGAGCTCAACTGGGAAAAGATGTTCGAAAAAGTGGTGGATCCTAAAAAAGCTAAAAAGATGAGAAAAGAAAAGAACAGTGCGGACGAGGATGTATGCTCCATGTGCGGAGACGTCTGTGCCATAAAGATGGTTGAAGATCAATTTCGGTAATTTTAAAAGTGAGTAGCCATTTCTTCTGGACCTCGAGGGCCATAAAAACACTACAACACGGCCCCTTCTTCATGCCGAGGTAGCTAAGCCTGGACCAAGGCGCCGGCCTTGAGAGCCGCCGATCAGAGGAAAGTCTTCACGGGCTTTCCTCGAGCCGGGATTCCCGGCGATCAAGCAAGCCGGTGGCGCGCTGCGCCTCAGGAGTTCGAATCTCCTCCTCGGCGTTCGTTCCTATGTCACTCACGCCTTCAGATGAGATTCGAAAACTGTTCGGAATGCCTCTGGCATTCCAAACGCTCACAATTCGCAGGAAACCGAAGGTTTCTGAATAAGAATAGGATGAAATCCTACGAAATCAAAGATTTGTTCGTCTCCTCCTCGGCGTTTTCATTAACTTTCGAGCGAAGCGAAAAATGAAAAGACAAAAAAATATTCCATTTCCCTATTCCACCAAGAAAAGTTAAATCAAAGTAGTATTTCATCTTATGTCATAGGTCCAATTATCTATTTAAAGAAGTGTGATTAATTTGAAGATGGAAAAACCGACGGACATATACAAGGTTACAGGAAGGATCAGAGTGATCTTCAACTATATTATAATAAACTTGATCTGTTCTCCTCTTCCGCCTGGAAGGCTAAAAAACTGGTTTCTGAGGAGAACTGGTATGAAAGTTGGTAAGGACGCGTGGGTGAATCCGCAGTGCGTTTTCGACCCGTTAAATCCTGAAATGATCACCATAGATGATGGGGCTTTTCTAGGTTGGGGATGCAGACTGATGGCCCACGTGATAGTCCCCAGCGAAAAAGGTGGTTATGATTATAAAGATGGCGAAGTGGTGATCAAATCAAAAGCCTTCGTCGGTGGATTCTCTACGGTCCTACCGGATACGATAGTGGAAGGTATGCTTTTCAATAATTCACTGGTTTGTGAGGATATACCAAAAGGGGAAAGGTGGGGAGGAGTTCCTGCAAAAAAGATCAGTAACAACGATTGATCCAAATTGATGACAATCCATGAAAAACCTTTTTCTGTTTTTGCCCTTATACAAAAAATACTTTTAGCGTATGCTCTAGTAAAAGAATGCGTCTAAATCGCTCTGTAGAAACTAACTTTGCCCCTTGATAAAATTTTCATAGCAATCAGAAGATACAATTTTGTTTAAGCAAGGTATTAGGATGATATTCGGGATGTTGAAAGACGAATTAGAGCTCGAAAGAAAAGTGATTTAAATGATCGGTTCTATCCTTAAAGTATGTCGTGGATAGACGAGATAGAAAAAGAAGATGCTCAAGGCGAGCTCAAAGATATTTATGATGAATTGATGGAGAGCAGAGGAAACGTATCAAATATCTTAAAAGTGCACAGCTTGAACCCAGGAGCTATGAAAGCACATCTTGATCTTTACATGTCAGTGATGTTCAAAGATTCAAGCCTTAGTCGAAAAGAATCGGAGATGATAGCGGTTGTCGTTTCCGCAGCAAACGGCTGTGAATACTGCGTTGAACATCATGTAGAAGCTTTGAACCACTACTGGCGAGACGAAGAAAGGGTAAGACTTCTGGCGGAAGACTATGAAAAAACCGAGGTAGACGAAAGATATAAGGTGATGCTCGGATTCGCCAAAAAGTTGACTGAAGAGCCCCATAAGATGATAGAGGATGATGTGGATAAACTAAAAGACGAAGGTTTTTCTCATCAGGACGTACTCAATATAACTTTGGTAACCGGCTATTTTAACTTCGTCAATCGTATAGCACTGGGGCTCGGTGTCGAACCACAGGAAGAAGAGGTCAAGGGTTACGAGTATTGATTTTCACTTGGATATCAAGGTGAACCATGCCCAAACACCGCTCAAAATCCCAACGCCTAGGAACACCACGTTTAAATCTGTGAATACCAGAGACAAACCGATCACTAGGGGGGCCATCGTCATGCCCACGTACTTCATGGTGTTGAAGATCGATATCACGGATCCTGTGAGTTTCGGAGGTGATAATCGGGTCACCCGGTTATATATGGTGGGTGAAACGATGCCCATGCCTATGCCATAAAAGATGAAGCTGAAACTGATCAGATAGCTTCCTTCTGGCCAGTACGGCAGCGTTAAGAAGCTGCCGCAGATGAGAGCGAACCCAAGAGAAGCTCGTTTCCGCCAATTTAGATGATCGGCGATAAAAGTAGCTCTTGATGCGAGTACTGCTGAAAAAACCGCCTGACCGGACAGGGCTATGCCGTTGAAGATTTCAGAGAAGCCGTGGGCCTCCATGAGATATATAGGCAGATATGTGATCAGCGCGTAGAGCAAAAAATAAAGGATCAGAGAATGTATCATCACGTTACGTATCTTTTTAATTTTCAGCGTAGAGAACAATGATGATACGTAATCAAAGACTCCGTCGTGCTTAGGCTTTTTTGATTTAGAACTCGTTTCAGGGATAGTAAAGTAAAACAACGCGGCCAAAAATATAGATAGACCGTACACGGCGAAGACGAGCTTCCAACTTACCGATGCGAGTACACCACCGATGAAAGGGATAACCGCTGCTCCAAGAGAGATGGTTCCGGATAGATAACCCATGAGCTGTAACCTTTTATCGCCTGAAAAAAGGTCCCCTATCACTGTCATGGCTATAGGTACCAATCCGGCGATACCGATACCTTGTATGAATCGGAGGATCAAAAGTGTAGAAAAATTTGGAGCAAAGACTATAGCTAAACCGGCACATCCGTCGATGAGTAGGCACACAACTCCTACTTTTTTCCGACCTACGAAATCGATAAGGTATCCTATGACGGGCAGGCTCAAAGCGGCCGCTAGAGTATAGATGCTCAAGATCAAACCAACATGTTCCTCGGCGGCGTCGAAAGCGGCCCCTATGGTAGGTAAACCTGGAGCTACCAAACCACCTCCCATCACTCCGAAGGCCCCCAACAGTAGAAGTATCATCACCACGAATTTGGAGATGTTTCCTTTATCTGTCTGCAAGACCATCACTCCGGAACACGGTGAACATATTGAAAGGATGAAGTCCTATGCAAAAATAAAATTTCCCCATGAAAAAGAAAGATATCATCCAAAAAAAGATTAAAACCATCACCGATTGGGTAGATCATGTTGATCGACATACCTTACGCAGATGACAAGATAACCGTGGATGTGGAAGAGCAAAAAGTCCATGCGGTCCTACATCCCAACGAGGTACAGAAAAAAGAAGAGAAAGAAGTGATACTCGAAGCACTAAAGTATCCCATAGACAAACCCAAATTTTCAGATTTCATCGAAGACGGCACTTTGATGATCGTCAATGATGCAACTAGACCGACTCCAACTTCGTTGGTACTGGAAACGATATCAGAATATATAGAAGAGCACGAGGTAGAATTCATAGTTGCTACAGGTTCCCATCGGAAGCCCACCGGAGAAGAACTCCGATGGATATTCGGTGATATCTATCAGAGCGTCAAAGAAAATATACACATCCACGATGCAAAAAACGACGATACGGTGGATTACGGAACTACCAAGAGAGGAACTCCAGTCAGATTCAACAAACTCGCTGCGGAGGCCGAAAAGGTCTTTGCCGTGAACACTGTAGAACCCCACTACTTTGCCGGATTCACGGGAGGAAGAAAATCATTTTTACCGGGGATAGCCTCCTACGAAACCATAACAGAAAATCATTATCATTCTCTCAAAAAAGATGCAAAAGCGTTGAAACTCAAAGGCAATCCGATCCATGAGGATATGATGGAGGCTTACAGAAAATTTGATGCTGAAGTTTACGGACTTAATATAACGTTGGATAAAGAGGGAAGAGTTTACTCCGCAAGCTCGGGAAATTTAGAAAGAGTTTTCCTTGAAGAAGTCAGAACAGCCAAAAGGATATTCACAGCAAGTATAGAAAATAGATCTGAAGTTGTCGTGACCGCCGCATATCCCATGGACCTAGACCTTTACCAGAGCCACAAAGCCGTAGAATTCGCAAAGTCGGCTCTGAAGAAAGGAGGGATCATGATACTTGTATCGCACTGTTCCGACGGGATAGGGCCTAAAAATTTCTATGAATTGATGAGCTCTGTTGATTCATTAGAAGGAATTTTAGAAAGGGTAAAAGAGGAGTACCGATTAGGCTATCAAAAGGCTGTAAAATTAGAATATCTATGCTCAAACGATTCTCTTTGGGCGGTAACTGGTTTAAACGACCGAGTTCTCAAATCGATATCCATTGAGCCAAAAGAGTCGCTTCAAAAAGCCATCGACGAGGCTCTTCTTAAGACTGGAGGAAAAGTTACATTTATTCCTGAAGGTGGTACCACGGTGCCCATATTTAAAGAAGAGTCAGTTTATCTAGAGTAGGTGGGGAGGAACATCCGCTTCTAGAGGGTCTTCTTGGCTCCAGTCGGGTCGGTATCGAAGGATCATACCTGTCTCGTCTTCCTGGATTTCGAAGCTGATCCTGAACGTATCGCTCTCTCCACCGGCGATCTTGCTTGGAAACCCTATTTCATCGTGGTAAGATCTGCTGTATCTTTTATCTGTCTCGAGTTCGAAATGCCGAGCTACGGGATAAAAATCCGATCCTACATCTAGGTTTTCCATTCTCACCTGGATGTACAAAAATACATGATCATCTTTGGGAGCACGGTTCCTTGCATCGTACTCTTTTATCTCCGCATCCTGCACCGTCATATCTATCTCTGGGTCGAGAGAAACTTCATCATCTAAGCATCCTGTGAGCGCAACTACACTAAATAGGAGTATGACAGAAACAAAGATCGCAGAGACATCTACTACTCTCATGGCGCACACGTCTTGGAGGGTATAGAAAGTGAAAGGATATGAAATTTTCTCATGATATGTGAAATGTGTTGGTCCGTATACCAAAACACTGGGTATTCAAAACATATATATAGACGTCTATAAATCATAAAACGTGATATCTTGTCATGGTCTGACAGAATCGAGTTTGATCTATCTCAGAGGTTGAAAACCAAGACAGAAGCTGGTGATGGAGATGAGGTCAAAACTCCACGAAAGAAAAACAAAAAGAGAGCCGCTTTAGCATCTCTATTCTTTCCAGGTTTAGGTCAACTCTATAACAGACATTGGGGGAAAGGCATCCTTTTTTTCGCCATAGGTGTGGTATGTGCGGTATACCTTTTTTACTATATTACCGGCTATCTGATTTTCACTCCGGTGATGATCATATCGCTTTTCTGGGCGTACAATGTTTACGATGCGTTTTCAAAGGCTGAAGGGGACCATGAAGACGAAGGTAGTATGATGCTCAGGAAGAGTAAGAGACGAAGCTAAAGGTCAAAAAAATAAGGGTCAAAAGACATTTATTTCTTTTTGATATCTTTCAAACCCTTTTTGTTTTTTACAGTTGCGGATTCGTGGACCTTAAGGTTTTTTGCCTTGACCGTCTGGATCTTACATCCGGGGCCTATGACAACATCACTTCCCATAACATTTTCAGCTTTCGTATTCTCCAGGTAGATGTCGTTCCCTGTGATGCTTTCCACATCAAGGGAGCCGGTCTTTCTAAAACCGAAGGAGAAGAATCCCGAACCACCGCTTTCCACGACGACATCTCCGCCTTCTATCTTTTTTATCTTTGACTTATCAGAGAGTTTGAGGGCAATGTCGCCTCTCAAGACATTTTTTATGTGGACAGCACCACTGGCGTTCATGGTTTCACACACCACATCACCATCGACTTTAAAAGAACCAGAAGCTTCTATCACATCCACTTTTACATCTTTTTCAAACTTCGACGCGCCGCTGACATCAAGTTTTTCTCCCTCTGTTTTCCCCAGCACTTTTAGAGCTCCGCTCGAACTCAATTTTCCTATGTATACGTTGCCGTTTACTTTAGTGGCTCCGGAGATTTTTGCATCATCGGCTATAAGGTCACCGCTTATACCGGATGCACCGGCGGCTCTAAAGATCTCACAGTTGCAGCTGTCGATCCTGGTGGCTCCCGTGATCTTGACCTTTTTTGTTTTTTCATCCGTTTTTGTTTCTTTTTCTGAAACATCTTCTATCTCTTCGTCTATAATCTCTTCTTCTATTTCGTCTTCCGTGTTTTCTTCGCTCTTCTTGTACCTGGAAACGATCTCGTTGTAAAGCTCCTGGGATATCTCTCCATCAGCAAGCCTTTGGTCCAATTTTTTTAACATCTTTTCGTTTTCATCCATTTTTACCACCTGTTTACATTGTACATGATCACGAGATTATATATACTTATCTTGAATATATTATTAGATAGGCTGAACTTTGAAGTAGTTATCATCAACTTTTTAGTTGAAAAACCTAAATATCTCCTTTCTTATGGGTATTCATGAAAGATTTCACCGAAGAGATGATAGGCATATTTTCATCTAAGACAAGGTGCGAGATCTTGGATATGTTAGGGGAGGGCTACGATCATCCTGAGGATCTAGCCGAAGAGTTAGAACTTACAAGACAGGCCGTGGACAAACACCTGATATTACTACACGATCGGGGTATGGTGGAGAGGAACGCCATATTCCCTCCCGAAGGAAGACCTAGGATCATCTATGAGATAACTAAAACAGGGAAAAGATTGATGAATACATTGGACAAACTCGCCGATAGATACAAGGCAACGATGTTGGAAAGAGCGGAGAACGAGATCGAGCAGTTGGACATGAAGCTCGCCGCGGGTGACCTCTCGGAAAAGATATATAAGAAAAAGGTAGAAGAGGTCAAAAAAAGGTGGAATTATTCCGCATTGAAAGAACAAGAGTGAAAAGCGGGATTTCTTACCGTTGTTATCATGATTTAGTAGGCCAGGGGGACTTTTACAACTTTTGAGTTGACGTTGTTCAACCTCGTTTTGGACATATCCATTATTATTTTCAAGAATAATATAAATACCTCCCTCTCCTTATCATTATTAGTGAGAAAAATGATGAAAGGAAAAAGATTCAAGGTAAGAAGGGCCGGATATCCGAGTTACGAACACGCTAACCTGTTGTCGGTGTTGGTCGGCAACAAATAAAGCTCCGGTCAAAAACCCTTTTTTTACTTTTCTTTTCCTCTTGCTTTTGTGAATTTACAACCACCAACTTTTATGGAAGGTATAAATGTGGGTGTATCCACCGCCCACCACTTCACCTGTTTAGTATCTTTTCCTATGGCTTGCATGTTCTCGCACATCTTTAAAAGGTTCCCTTTCAATCTGAGTCCTTTTATAGGTTTTTTGATCTCTCCGTTTTCTATTAAGAACATTGCGTCCCTGGGAACCGTTGAAAACTCTCCTTCGCTCATGTTAGTGAACCTGGTATACCAGTTCGAAGTTAGATATATGGTGGGTCTAGTGGAGGTGGATATGATCTCGTCGAGACTGTACGAGCCGGGGTCGAAACGATAATTTGAAGGCGCGGGTAGAAGGATCCTTGGGTTCTCCTCGGTACCCGTCATCCCCATCTGCCCTAAGATCGAATTCGAAGAAGTTTTTGCCCTTCTCCAGAATTTCAGTTTTATCGTGTTGATGAAGCTCCAAAATTTAGCCGTAGACGTATTGTGTATCAATCCTGTGAACTCTCCGTCTTTGAATAGAGTTGTTTTCTGGGAGGGGGTTCCTTCGTCGTCGAAAGGTCTGCTGTTCAGTCCTTCTTCTACCAAAGAATCGTCTTTTACGGTCAGTTCTTCAGGGCCGACCTTCTTTTTCATCTTGCCTCTGAGACAGCTCATACCCGCGATCATCATGATAGGGTTAGTGCCGCTCAGCAGGTTACCAAATAGGTTGGCGCCAACAGTGGGGCTCATTATCATATCGTAGGTACCTGGTTTACCCTGTTCGGCCCCTGTACTCCGCCTGGACAATCGGCCGGCTTTTCGACCCGCATCTTCGAACTTTTTCTCTATGTTGGAAAGTTTTCTAGTGACTACCAACCCCTGACCACTGCTCTCTTCGTCGTGAAATGCACGTATGGTGCCCCTGCAGAAAGAGGACTCGTACTCGCCTCCGTTTCCGTAGCCGGTGAGAAGACCGGTTTTGCTGATACCTGAATGCAGCACGCCTGCGGAATTTTTGGCACCGACCTCGTCTGCTGAGTCTATCATCTTCTTTACAAGTTTTGGACCTTTTTTATGGAACTCTTCCATCCCTTCGTCGTATAGCTTTATGGAAGGGTAAGAACTGTGGGGCTCCTCATCCATACCCCAATATAGTTTACTTTTAGGTAGTTGGTCTAAAAACCTCACCTGTTTTGGTACTCTTTTTTTGACCTTTTTTTCATCGGGATCGTGGATTGTCAAGGTATCGATCTTTCTGGTGAGAGAAAAACGTGGTTTTTTGGAGATGAACACATCCAAATAATGATTATCCCATCCTTTATTCACGTCGATGGATGAATTTGAAAATCTTATCTGGTATTTTTTCTCTTCAACCAGTTTAGCTATGACTTCATCCGCTCCGGATCTCAATGCTGTTTCTACAGCGGTCTTCAATATTTCCTCATCAAATCTTTTTCCCATCATGTGGATCACTCTATCCTCACGTTTCTCATCCTGAGGTAAGGACCTCCGGTCGACACACTCACAGGCTGCATGGGATCGCTCTTCCCACAAAAGTTCATACGGTACTCGTAATCGTTGGAAACGGCATCTATGCTTTCTAGAAGCGCCGGTGTGGTCATTTCCAGGGCCGGGCGCTTGATCATCTTGTTTGTGATCCTTCCGTTCTCTATCAGATAGGATTCGAGTCCAACGTACTTACTATGATACCTCCTATCGTCTATGTTCCATTCGGTGAAACTCTCTATGAGGACGCCTTTTTTCACGTCTTCTACGAGTTCCTCTTTACTCTGATCCTTTGGTTCAAAAAAAGTGTTGGACATCCTGGGTATAGGTTCTCTGCTGAATCCCGCCGAACGTGCGGCTCCGTTAGAGGAAGTCCCAAAACAAGAGGCGAACTCACGATTCAAAAGGAGATCGTTCAGCTGTCCATCTTTGATCAGATAGCGCGCCCTCGCTTCAACACATTCTTCATCGTAGAGATAAAAACCGGGGCTTCCCTTGAGGGTGGGATCATCGACCACTGAAACCACTTCAGAGCCTATATCTACACCGGTATCATCCAGATCGATTTTTTTCGCGTCATTATTTTCCTTGATACCCAAAAGTTCCCTGTAAAATGATCCACCGGCCTGCGCCTTTTCACGACCCATTATCCTGTCACTTTCGCTGGGATGTCCTACGTTCTCGTGGGCCATGATCCCTGAAACTTCCGGACCGACGATCACATCCAATGGTTTACGGAAATTCACTTTTTTAGCCTCTTCAGCGGACCGTACCAGTTTTTTGCTTTCCCGGAGTATCACATCTCGTACGTTACCTTCCTTCAGCCATTCCCATCCTGAACTTCCTCCTAGCCCGAACATCCTCTGCTCTTTATCGTTTTTTGTCTCGGCGTTCATAACACAGAATATGGATATGAATGATTCGTCCGAGTGTACCTTGGAGTCTTCTGAGGTCACGATGTACTTTTTAGATGAGTTTGTATGAAAGAAGAGGATCCTGTTCTTTATCTTGTTCCGGATAGAAAATTTTTTTGAACCGCATTTTTTAATATCATCGTCTAATTTTTTGACGAACTCCTGTTTCTCCTTTTTTGAAATATCTTTGAAAGGTATTTTGGTGGGCACGCTCCAATTCTTCTTGACGCTCTTTTCTTCAGAGAATTCTATGGGCTCTTTTCTTTCGCTCAACTGCGCCATCTTAGATATAGATTGAACCCTTTCTTCTACCTGTTCTTTTTCCAAACTATCCACGGAGCCGAATCCGAGACAGCCGTCCATGAGGACTCTTATCCCGAGACCCTTTGTGGGTTTTTTTTGTATGCTCAGAAATTCTCCATTTCTTGAAAAGTAATTTTCGTTGATAGAATCTATGAAGCGAGCCTCTACGTAATCCGCTCCGTTATTCATCCCATACTCTACTGTATGCTCCGCTAGAGTCTTTCCGTCCATTTTCTAATAACCTCCTAGATTGAAGTTCAGATAGATATTTACATATTTTGGTGGAAACGGTAGAGATGACCGTGGGTAACAATAAAAATTAATATAAAAAGAAAAATTGTTTTTTGAACAAGTTTCAAGTTAATTTTGTTGGTGAGTAAAAAAAGTTACCGACCTCTAAAATCACTCGAGCTTTTTAACGTTAACAGCCCTAGGGCCTCTATCGCTCTGTTCTGTTTCGAACTCTACAATATCTCCTTCGCTCAAGTAGTTACCTTCTATGTCGCTTCTGTGAACGAACAAATCTTCATCACCTTCGTCAGGCTTGATGAATCCAAAGTTTTTCATGGTGTTGTAGAACTTTACTTCGCCTTTCATATCTAGTTCACCTCCTTTTTGTTCTTTTTCTACTATGTGAATCCCTTCTACATGCTCCTTGTATATATAGCTATGGATAGCGAAACCGGTCAGTGGGCTTTCGAAAAAGTATAATTAACCCTTTTGAATGGAAGAGTATGTATCGAAGAGTCATATTACCTACTGACGGATCGGAAGAATCCATGAAAGGGGTCGAAGAAGGTATGAAGTTGGCCAGTTTTTTGGAAGTTCCCGTTACCGCCATCCACGTGGTCGAGTTAGGCGAATTACATATATCGGAGAAGATGGAAAAAGCGCTCAGAAGATCCGGTGAAAAGATATTAGATGAAGTCGGATCTCTTGCGAACGAAATGGATGTAGAGATCGAAAAGAAGATATTCAACGGTACGCCCTACAAACGTATATCGGAATATGCGGAGGAAGACGATGTTATATACATATCGTCTCACGGTAGTTCTGGATTCAAAGATATCTTTTTGGGCAGCACCACCGACCGCCTCTTGAAACATGCTAAGTGTACCGTGGCCACGGTCAAGGGAACGCCAGGAGAGATCAAGAAGAGCCAGTCGTGAACTATCGTAGGATGGATCGAGGATCCGTGTAAACAGATACACAGATGCGTTTTAACAGAAAGATTTATCAAAATCGTTTTGTTTTACTCCTTTGCTTCATGTGATCCGAGGTGATTTTTTGTCCTTAAACGAGAGCAAAAAAAAGAAAAGAGCTAGTAAAGTTGACAAAGTCATAAAAAAACTATCCGATACCCTTGATGGTGGCAGATTATCCACACAAAGAGCCGATCTTCTTTCTTACAGCCACGACTATTGGCCCATTTATCTGCACTGGATGCTGGAAGATAGGTATCCTTCGGTGCCGGACGCGGTGGTCTGGCCCGAGAGCATAGAGGACGTGAGGGACATAGTTAGATGGTGCTATAGGGGAAAAGTTCCGATCTATCCCTACGGCGGGGGCTCAGGAGTTCTAGGTGGTGCGGTACCCGAAAAAGGCGGGATAGTGGTAGATCTGAAGAGGATGCGCTCTTTAAAATTGCATAAAAAGGACCTGTTAGTCGAAGCCGAAAGCGGCTTGAACGGCTATTACCTAGAGGACTATTTGAACGAAAGGGGCTATACCATGGGCAATATACCTCAATCGCTTTATCCTTCCACAGTGGGTGGCTGGGTCGGCACCAAAGCTTTGGGACAGTTTTCCACCAAGTACGGAGGGATAGAAGACATGCTGAAGGGTATAGAAGTGGTTGTGCCGCCGGGTAAGCTCATTGAGCTGAAACCGCACCCAAGGACGGCCACCGGCCCGGATCTCAGGAAGTTTTTTGTGGGTTCCGAAGGAACCATGGGTATAATAACAAAGGGCTGGTTCAAGATATGGCCCGAGCCGGAAAAAAGGATCAAGCTCTCCTACGCGTCTAACAGTCTCAAAGATGCGGTGGAATCCATAAGAAGGATAATGAGAAGAGGAGCCGAACCAGCGGTTATCAGGATCTACGATGAAATAGAGACTAAAAGGCATTTTTACGAGTACGATGATATCTATGGAAAAGTGGCTACTGTTATGATAATAGAAGGCGACGAAACCCTAGCCGATGCTGAAAGTAAGATAGTCCGGGAAGAGTTCGTAGGCAAAGAAAAGGGTGAAAAGCCAGTGGACCACTGGTTAGAAACTAGGTTCAGTATAAAGGAGGCCTCTGAATTCGTACCCATGGGGGTTGTTTTCGATACCATCGAAGTTGCAGTCGGTTGGTCTGGTGCAGCGAAACTCTATGAAAATGTCGTGGGGGCCCTCAAGCCCATAAAAGGGGTCCTCTTCGCTTCTGCACACGCCTCACATTTTTATCCCCAGGGCATATGTTTTTACTTCACCTTCGCAGGGACCCCCCCTCGTAAAAAAGATGCAGAGGGATTCTATCAGCAGGCTTGGGAGGAAGCCATGAAGGCGGTCATAAACTCAGGCGGCACTGTCAGTCATCATCACGGTGTGGGAAGACAAAGAAGAAGATGGATGTCTGAAGAACTAGAAGAAGGATACGAACTCTTAAAAAAGATAAAACAAAAAGTAGATAAAAGGGGTATAATGAATCCAGGAGATATGGGGTTGTAAACATGCCGGATAAAATGGATTGGTTGAAGGACGAGATGTCGGGAGTATCGAAGCTCACTCAATTCTCTACGGTGATGAAATTTTTAAAAGGTAAAGTCTCGGGGCCGTCCGACGTGGTCAAATGTGCCATGTGCCCCAATATGTGCAGGCACGCCTGCCCCATCAGTATAGTTGATGGTAAGGAAACAACGTCTCCCGCAGGCAAATCTAGGGTCGGTATGATGCTGGAGAACGAGGTGCTGCGGTTCAACGAGGAAAACGTCTTTCCCTTACAGATGTGTCTCTCATGCGGGTGCTGTGAAAACTGGTGTCCCTTCGATTTTTCCGTGTCTGATATATTGAGACCCCAAAGGGAGGAATCCATCAAACAAGGAGTGGATTTTAAACAGTTTGATGAGATGTTCAAAGCTCTTGAAATGCATGGGTCCGTTCACGGCAAGGTGGGAAAGGAGAAAAATTATCCTGAAGAAGGAGAGGTCCTTTATCTGAGAGGATGCGAATTCAGAGAGAACGACCAAAGAGTGATCGATAAGACCATGCAGTTGTTTGAAAAGTTGGACGAGAGCGCTTTCGTTCTTCCAGGTGAAGAGTGTTGTGGTATACCTGCTTACAATGCGGGTAACACGGCGCTTTTTGAAGAGCTAGCCAAAAAAATGGCAAAAAAAATCAATATGTCTAGTGCCAAAAAAGTGGTCACTTCCTGCCCCTCCTGCGCCTATGCATATGAAAGATTATATCCTGAATTCAGTCAAGGATTGGATGTTGAGGTTCTGCATATGGTTGAATATTTAGAGGAGAAAAAGAGACTTTTGAATCTAGAGAAAAAAGGTGGAAGTGTCACGTTTCATGAACCATGCAAACTCGTTAACGGACTTGGTAAGAAAAAAAGTATGAGAGATGTGCTTGAAAACAGCGGTTTATCCTTGAAGATACCCCGCAGGAGCGGAGAAAAGACTTTCTGCTGTGGTTACGGGGGAACTACGGTTTCTAGACTGAATGAAGAACTCTCGTCTAGTATCAACGAAGAGAGGCTGAAAGAACTCAAAGGACTATCAAAAAATATCGTCACCGCGTGCCCCTCTTGTAAAGAGGCGTTCCAAGACAACCACGGAGATGTCAAAGTTTACGACATAGCGGAGCTTTTCAATAGACTGCTGTGAGGTAAGGCTATGAGCATATCCCGAAAAGTGAAAAAAGTACTAAAAAAATTCCCTTACGATATATCGTTCGTGGTGGACGAAGGGATCGTTTTATTAGAGGGAGAAGTAAACTCTCATCAGGAGTGGGTGAAGATAGGACTGAACATAGGCGATATCAAAGGGGTAAAAGGAGTGGTCAACGAGATCAGATGGAAGGGGATGAAAGAGGGTAAAACGAGAGCTGAAAGACGTGAAAATATAGCGTCGAAGAACGAGAGGAAAAGATTAGGGAAACACGAAGTGGTTATAATCGGGGGCGGTATAATCGGCTGCTCCATCGCTAGAGAACTTTCTAAATTCAAAGTAGATGTGGCTCTAGTCGAGAAAGGTCCGGACGTATCTCTAGGCCAGACCAGAGCTAACAACGGGATGGTCCATCCTGGACTAGCTCCTTCCAAAGGATCGTTAAAAAGAAGACTGAACGTTCGCGGTAACGAGATGTACGGAGAACTGTGTGAAGAATTGGACGTTCCCTTCAAAAGAGTCGGAAGTTTGATCTTGATCACTTCTAGGACCCTGAAGAAATACAAGAGATATCTGCCTTTGGGCCTTAACACTGGTTTTTGTAAATATATACTACCTTGGTTGGTGAAAAAAAAGGCAGATAGGAATCGTCTAAAGGGTGTAGAGATATTGAGAGGGGATGATATAAAAAAAGAAGTCAAAGGTGTTACCGACGATGTTATCTCGGCGGTGAAGATACCTTCTACAGGAATAGTTGATCCTTATGAATTGACCATAGCTCTCTACGAGAATGCGAAGAAAAACGGAGTCGACTTTTATCTAGATACTGAAGTGGTGGGATTCGCTAAAGAGGATAGTATGATCAGAGGTGTGATCACCGATAAAGGTGTTTTGGGAGCTCACCATGTGGTCAATGCCGCCGGTTTATACTCCGACGAGATAGCGGAGTTAGCGGACACTAAAGAGTTTACTATACATCCTAGAAAGGGAGTAGAACTCCTGTTCAACAAAAGGATACAGGATGATGTGGAACACTGTTTGACTGAACTGACCCTTCCGTCTCATCCCACCAGTAAAGGTGGAGGTATCAATCCTACTGTGCATGGAAACATCATCTGGGGCCCCACGGCGAAGGAGATAGAATCTAAAAAAGATACCTCCGTGGACAAAAAAGATATAGATGAGATAATGGAAAGGTATTCAAAAGTGCTGCCCGATTTTCCACGCTCCGAATTCATCAGATATTTTGCGGGTGTGAGAGCACCTTCCTTTACAGAGGACTTCATCATAAGGCCCGCCAAAGAAGTGCAGAATCTTCTACACGTTGCGGCCATACAGTCCCCAGGTATAGCTTCCGCCCCTGCCATAGCCGAGTACTCAGTTGAAATGTTGGATAAGATGGGCTTAAAGTTAGAGAGGGATGAAAGTTTTGACGGTTCTAGAAGAGCTATGGACAGGGCGGCGGAGATGAGTGATGATGAGTTGAGAAGCAGGATCCAGGAAGAACAACGTTGGGGCAATATCGTATGTACCTGTGAGATGGTTTCGGAGGCTGAGATCATAGAAGCGATAAATAGAGGGGCTGAAAGCTTCGATGCCATCAAGAGGCGAACACGGGCAGGCATGGGCGAGTGTCAGGAGAGTTACTGTTTACTTAGGATAGCTGATATCATGTCAAAAGAACTTGATATTCCTTTGAAAAACGTCAAAAAGGAGTGGGCTGAAAGCGAGTTTTTCGATGGCACCGTAAGGGGTGAGGAAGGATGAAAGACGTTGTAGTCATAGGAGGAGGCCCTTCAGGGCTGGCCGCAGCCCCTGAGATAGGAAAGAAAGGATATGACGTCACGATCTTAGAGAGAAACGGAGAACTCGGAGGGCTACTCCAACAGTGCATACACGAAGGCTTCGGCACTTTGCTGTTCGATAAATCGCTTTCGGGTCCGGAATTCGCTGATATATTCATAAATAGGGTGCACGATACAGGGGTAAAAGTAGAGTTGGAGACCTACGTCAAGTCAGTAGAAAAGAGGGAAGATGGATTTGAGATGACCGCCGTTACTCCTAAGGGTGTAGAGATCATAAAAACTAGGTCTTTGGTTTACGCGATCGGTTGTAGGGAAAGGAACAGATTTGAGATAAAGATAGGAGGAACAAGACCGGCGGGGGTTTTGACCGCGGGAACGGTGCAGAGGTTGGTCAATCTTTACGGTGTATTGCCCGGTAAAAACCCCATAATCGTAGGAGGAGGAGACGTGGGTTTGATCGTGGCACGACATCTTTACTTGGAAGGCGTCGAGTCCATTCTCATGGTCTATCCCGAAGAGTTTTTTTCTGGTTTACCCAGGAACGCACAGCAGTGTATCTTGGACTTTGATATACCATACAGGCCCAGGACCACTGTGAAAAGGATATTGGGAGATAAAAAGGTAGAGGCCGTTGAACTGGTAAAGGTAGATGAAAACTGGGATATGATCCAAGGTACGGAGGAGATATACAGGTGTGATTCCGTCATCCTTTCCGTGGGACTCGTTCCCTATTCTGAGAAGGTGGAAGAACTGGGTGCGGAGATAGACTGTAAGACGAACGGTCCCGTGGTAGACGAATTCTTTGAAACAACTGTGGAAGGGGTTTTCTCCGTGGGAAACCTGGTACAGATATTCGACTATGTAGACGATGCGGTCCAGACCTCCTTCGTAGCTGCCCAAGGGGTCGACAAGTACTTGAAGGGGTTCAGTAGTAAAAGAGATAAACCCGTGAAGTTAAAACCGGGCAAAAACGTTGGAACCGTTACACCTCAGGTGATCGCTCACGACGCCGATGACGATATCAAAATATTTTTCAGACCGGGAATAGAAAAAGAAGGTGCTAGGATCGAGCTGACCAGTGGTAAAGAAGTTTTAAAACATCAGAAGAAAAGATATGTCAGGCCGTCTACTCTAGAAGAGATGGAACTGCCTAGAGATATCTTAAGTAAAAAAAAGGAAGTGATGGTAGATGTCAGATGAAGATAGGGAGGTACTTTGTGTAAGGTGCCCCAAAGGATGTCGGTTAAAACTGTTCATCGACGAAAATATCGTGGTTAAAGGTCAAGAGTGCAAGTTGGGAGTGGATTATGGAAAAAAAGAGGCTAGACACCCCGAAAGAGAAGTACCTACAACGGTCAAGATAAAAAACGCTAGATGGCCTAGACTGCCTGTGAGGAGTAAAAAAAGCGTTCCTTTAGCCAAGATAGACGAAGTGATGGAAGAACTGAGGGGTCTAAAGGTCGAAGCCCCTGTTAAAAAGGGCGAAGTGATAGTCCAAAATGTGGCTGATACTTCTGTCGATATCATCGCTGAAAGAGACATGGAGAGAGAAGTATGAAAGGTCACATTTTAGTATTAGACATAGGGACCACCAACATCAAGGGATTGGCCTATTCCGAGGAAGGAAAACTTTTGGGAAAAAAGGAGATCAAGACCGAACCTATCTTTCCCAAAGAAGGATGGGTCGAGCAGGATCCGAGAAAGATTATAGATGCCGTTAATGAGCTTTTGAGTTATTTAGAAAAGGAGTTGGGAAAACCTTCAGGTGTATCCATAACTAACCAGCGGAGCAGTTCGGTGGTTTGGGATAAGATGACCGGTAAACCGTTCTACAATATGATAACCTGGCAGGATACTAGGACCGAAAAACTCGTAGATGAGTACTCGTCTAAATTCATGGTCAAGTTCGGTAAGTTTTTAGGGGACGTGGTCAACGGTATAGCAAAAGTCGCTCCGTCCATAAAGAAAACGGAGCGGGGTGGGTACATAGCCAACCTTAGTTACGTTAGTTTCGGGACAAATCACACGTCCATGCATCTGAGATGGTTGATGAATAATGTTGAAGAAGTAAGAAAGGGCATAGAGGAGGGAAGAGCGCTCTTTGGGACCCTAGATAGCTGGGTGGCTTGGAATCTAACGGGTGAACACGTGACCGATTATACCAACGCATCCGCTACGGGTTTGTTCGATCCCTTCTACTTGAAATGGAGCGACAACGTCTTGGATATCGTAGATATTCCTTCGGAGATACTCCCCTCTCTTGTGAGGAACGACGAGAAGATAGGGGTCATAAAGGATCATGATGTTCCTTTACTCACCATCATAGCCGATCAGCAGGCGTCTCTATACATGAGCGGCGTCGAAAGGGGGACGGTGAACATGACCAACGGAACTGGAACTTTCATCGATCTTATCGTTGGTGAGCAAGCTCTTCCAGGGGGCACTGGTATCTACCCTATGGTAGCGTTGGGTAGTGAAGGTAAGGTGATCTATCTCTTAGAGGGCTTCGTTAATTCTACGGGGTCCGCCATAGATTGGATGAAAAATATAGGATTGATAGATAACTACGATGAAATAGCCGGTGCATGCGCAAAAAGAAAAAAAGGTTCAAAACTCATCTTTGTGCCCACCCTCTCGGGATTAGCAAGCCCTTATGAGCGACCCAAGATAAAGGGTACCATAGTTAATATCACCATGGACACTTCGAGAGAGGATTTGGTCAGAGGTATGATAACCGGTTTAGCTATAAGATGTTCCGAAGTGATAGAGGCGTTGGAGAGTATCTCAGGTGTGAAGGTAGATCACATACTGGCCGATGGAGGGGCATCAAGGATAGACGAGTTTTTACAGATGACCTCGGACATATCTCAAAAAAGGTTAGAAAGAGCAAAAGTGCTGAACGGCTCGGCTTACGGCACTTTCATGCTGGCCAAGAGGATACTAGAGGAAAAGGATGTGATAGATAGTTGGGAGAAGCCCGATGTTGAAAGGGTTTTCAAGCCTAGGAGCAGGGTACATGAAAAGATCAAAGAGGATTGGGATGATCATCTTTCTTCGCTTTTGTGATACCTAGTACGCTAAAGTTCACGTTTGTTATGAATATGTGGGACCCTTGGTAGATGATATCATAGATGCGTTGAAAGAGGCGGACCATATTTGAGAAAAAACATCGGCGAAGGAAAAGTATTTAATAAACTGGGTCGATTACGAAAAGTAGTATGACGGACATACTCTTATGGTATTGAATGAAACACAGGGTATGTCATATCCGGAGGAAAAAATATATGAAAAATAAAGTAAGCATGACCGTGGGCGTTGTGATGCTGTTGATTTTTGGTGTAGCCGGTATGTCCTTAGGGTGTGTTGAATCCATCACCCAGGGTAATATTTTATCTGAGGATCCGGGTGTAAACGAATTCGAAGTGGAGATAACAAGGCCTGTTGATGGTGAAGAGATCCAGAAGGGCGAGGAAGTGACGGTGGAGGTCACTGTCAAAAACACAGGAGACGAAAAAGATACCCAGGATATCGAATTCACAGTTCGAGATGAAGACGGTGAGGTAATCCATGAAGACAGCGATAGATTGACTCTTCAAGCAGGTATAGAACTCGGGATGAGTTTTACTTGGACCGCTGAAAGTCCCGGCGAGTATAATTTTCAAGTATCTAGTGAAGACGATGTTGATCAGGTAGATGTCGAGGTAGTAGTGGAAGACGTAGCATATTTTGGTGTTGAGATCACTTCATACCAAGAAGAAGTTATCGAAGGTCATGAAGTGATCATAGAATATGAGATAGAGAACAGAGGATCGGAAGAAGATAGACAAGACATAGATTTTGACGTGTATGATGAAGACGGCAGGTCTATATTCAGCGAAAGCGAGCGGATCCGTCTTTCTCCAGGCGAAAACTTCGTGGATCAGTTCATATGGCAAACAGAGGAAGGACAAACAGGTGTGTTCGATCTCGTTGTGGAAAGCGAAGATGATGACGATGCGGTCAGTGTTACCGTATTGAAAGGAGCTTATTTTGAGGTACAGATATACGAATACGACGAGGAAGCTGTAGAGGGTGACGAGATAACAATAGTATACAGGGTCGATAATATAGGTGAAGTGAAAGGAGAGCAGGATATCGTGTTCTCGGTGGACGGTGACGTGGTGGGCATCCAAGAAGAGGTCCAGATCGATATTGGTGGTGTGTATGGAGGTATGTTCACATGGCAGACCGACGAAGGTGACGTGGGAGAAAAAGTACTGACGATAGCTAGTGATAATGATGAAACTGAAGTCTCTTTGATGCTTTTGAAAGACGCATTCTTTGAAGTAGCAATAGTCGATTATTCTGCAGAAGTTGATGAAGGAGAAACAGCTTTCGTCGAGTTCGAAGTGACCAACACCGGAGATGTAGAGGACACCAAAGTGATAGATTTACTTGTGGACGGAGATGTAGAAGATAGTCAAGAGATAACCATCGCAGGGGGAGATACGTTCTACGGTGAATTCGAGTGGGATACAGAGGAGGAAGGGGATTACGAGCTCACAATAGCCAGCGAAGATGATGAGGACACGGTGACGGTCACGGTAAAAGATGTCAGTAGGATTCCAGGGTTCACTATACTGTTGTTGATCTTTGCATCATCCATGGCGTTTGTGATCTACCACAGGATAAAAGTAAAAGAAAAGTAGGTCCCACACGAGATATCTAGCGAAGTTTAGATCCCAGCAGAGGCGCCATCATCTCCTTTGCTTTCTTTGAATCTACTCCTTCGAACTTGAATTTTTTCTTTTTACCCGTCCACTTGATCACCATGGTGTTAGGGTATTTGTAGTTCGAGTCTAGATTGTAGGAACCTTCCATTATCTTTACGGTTTTGATCTGCTCGGGTCTGATCTCGTAGTTGTTGGGACTCTCTTGAAGGATAGCCTGTGGGTTCATGTTATAATATCTTTCATGGAATCTGAATCCCGACGATACTGTCGCTTTCCATTTGCTGATCAGTCCTTTATCCTCTGTACCTGCCACGGCTTTTTTTTGTTCTTCTTTTATCAGTTGGTTGTTGACTTCAGCAAAAATAAATCTGTAATTGGTGATCACAAGAGAGTAAGATCTTTGGCCGAAGAAACCGTCACTCAGGTTAGGTAAAACACCCATCACTTTTTCAGGTTGCATAGTTGAGAAGTAGAACAGAGCTATTTAAGCTTATCAGTTTTCGAAAATATTATAGTACCTACCACGCTTCACGAAATATGGATGAAAAAAAGATCGAATTAAAAGAGGCCGAAAAGGAAGTAGAACTGATTAGTCAAAGATTAGCCCTTCTCCATCTGTCTTATGCAAAGGCTATCATAGATGAATTGGGCGAAGAGAAAGGCGAAAAACTCGTCCTGAAGGCTATCAATAATTACGGTAAAAGTATCGGCGAAAAAAGGAGAGAAGAGATAGAAAAGAAGGGATTAGAACCGATACCCGAAAACTTCGGAGAAGGCAACGTCCTGAGGATTCCACGTTTCGGGATGCACTCCAAGTTAGAGGTGACCGAAGACAGTATGAAACTCTACGGATGTGTCATGGGTAAACTGTGGAAAGAGTACGGGGAAGAAGAACTGGGAAAATTATACTGCTACGTCGACCCTGCGAAGTACCTGGGATTTAACGAAGATTTCATTCAAGTGCACAGGAAGGCCATGCCTGCCGGTGACGACTTTTGTGAATTCGTGGTGAGGCGTTCTACAGAAGAGGAAAAAGAGTTGTTCAACTCTGGAGAAAAGGACTTTTCCCAGATCGATGCTCATCTAGATAAAGAGTAAATTTTAACTTTTTTTCAATGATCGAAGCTTTTCTAAGAAGAAACAGAGGACATCTTTCAACAACTTCCAAACTTCCTTCAAAAAAGTGAAACTCTTTTTGTAATACATGGTGGCTGCGACAACTATGGTGATAAATAAACCCGCGGAGATGTCGGATACACTTGCGTATTGAGTTGCCGTATCTGCCGCCGTCATTCTTTCGCTCACAATCTGTGTATCTTCTGCCAATATCACACCGTAGTTGAATGAGAAATCAGGGATGGGTATAGGTCCTATGAATTGGAAGAACATCTCGGCTTCGAAGTAATAGAAGTCCGTGACGAAGGGATAAAGGAGTGCCATACCCTCTCCTAGATCTAAGATCAGATGGGACAGAAGATAAAAAAAAGCTATCAGTCCGTATTCTCTATATTCCGGGTAGTACCTATCCAGATAAATTATGATGAGTACAGGAACGATCAGACCTATCAACAGATTGTGAAATAGCATCCGGTGTGCTCCTGGAAAGAAAAAATCTAGGTCCATGACCACACTGAAAGGCAGCATCAAGAGGGCTTTTCGAGTATCTACCCTCAATGCCAAAAGAATCAGTAAAGGTATCGTGATATGGGCGAAGGTGTCCATGCACTGATCTTATTGGTATATAGAGTATATAAAGATTGTACATGAGGACGGACCAAAACACAGTCGCAAAAGGGGAATAAATATTTATTAATAACCCTCTTATTAGGTACTAGTATGGCGAAGAAAAAAGGCGTAAAGGGTTTTATGGGATTCAAAGGGGGTGAAGAGGATGAAGATGTAGGTTGCGAGTACCACATAGAACAGAGTGGTTCAAAAAAGCGTCTGGTGTTAGAATGTACTGAGTGTGATCTTACACCTACATTGAAAGACCAAAAGTGCCTTGCTTCAGTCCTCAATTTAATGTCCGATGAGATGGTTATGGATTCAGTCGTATTATCACACTACGAAGATACGGAATACTTTGGTCCGTCCATGGATGTTTTGAACAACTTGGTCGATTTCATGGACAGTATAAAGGATTTCACACTCAGGGACCCCATCGCGAGGTATTTTGATTATTTGGATGACAAAAATAAGAAAAAACTCAAGTGCCATGAGTGTCCTTTCAATCCATCTATGGTGTTTTCAAGTCTTTATAAAAGTTTCTCCCAAGGCATAGAAAAATACGAGATGGATTTCAATACGGTCGTCCGTCAGATAAACAAGTCACCCCAGAGCCATCCGGAATGCGAGGAGTGTACTTACTCGACCCTGGAGGACCTTGATTATCTAAAGAAGAAATACGAAAGGTTATACAAGATGACCATGAGGCAGATAGGTGGAGAAACTTTGGTAGAGAAGTGAATTTGATTTTAAAACATTGATAATTAAAATGGAGATGTGGAAATATGGAAGCCGGCCAAAATATAGGTAAAGGCAATGTCCCGGGCGGCGGCGCTCAGATGGAAAAAAAAGTCGACCACGACATGGAAAAAAAGTTCAAAAGTATATTTGAGGCGTATCACAGGGTCAAACCTAAATTTTCCTCTTCTTGGTTGGTACTTAAACCTCCACCGGGTGCGGAAAAAGTCAAAGAATATTTGGTGGAGGAAGCTAGGATAACCCTTTATCGGCTGCCAGGCGAAACCGAGACCCTCTATCATGTCAAACCTTTGGAGTACACTTTACCCCAGGGCCAGAAAAAAATAATCACACTGGCTCGTAAGGAGATATTAGATCATTATCCTGGTAAGGAGAGAGGCCATCGACCGGCTTTCATAAGAGAATATGCAAAAAAAGAAGGCCACCGGCTGATCTACAAGTACGCCAATATCGAAGGAGTCAAATTAGGAAAAACCCGATCCGAAGAGTTGGCTAGAGTTAGGATGTTATCTAACATACTATCTAGATACACCATAGGTCTTGGGATCGTTGAAATACTGTTGAGAGATACCAGGACCACGGATGTTTACATAGATGCTCCAGTAGAGGAAAGTCAGATATATACTATCATATCTTCCACGGGGTTGGACGATTCGATCCCTGCAAAATGTGTCACAAACATAGGACTCACAAAAGAAAGTGCGGATTCCATCATATCAAGACTGCAATATGAAAGCAGCAGGGCATTTTCAGAGGCTAGACCTGTTCTAGAGTGTAGCTTGGACGAGTATAAAACAAGAGCTACAGTAATCGGCGAACCTTTGTCCCCTGAAGGAGTCTCGATAACTTTCAGAAGACATTCGCCCAATCCGTGGACTCTTCTGAGATTGATCTACCAAAGGAGTATTTCCCCTCTTTCCGCCGGTTTACTCTCCTTCCTTATAGACGGTAACGCCACTTTGTTGGTAGCGGGTCCAAGAAGCGCAGGAAAGACATCGCTGGTAGCTGCTTTGATGTTTGAATTCCCTCCCAGTCAGCGTATAGTAACCATCGAGGATACTCTGGAGCTGCCTTGCCCCGCATTGAAGGAAAAGGGTTACAAGGTACAGTCCATGCATATCCAATCCGGCGGTATCGGCGGTCTCGGTGAAGTCACGGCCAAAGATTCACTAAGAGTATCTTTAAGATTGGGTGAATCTGCGATAGTGATGGGAGAAGTAAGAGGCGAAGAAGCTAGGACCCTGTACGAAGCCATGAGAGCGGGAACTGCCGGTAGTGCCGTTATGGGGACCATACACGCCGACTCCCCTCAAGCGGTCTACGAACGAGTGGTTTATGATCTGAATATCCCTCCAAAATCTTTTGCCGCTACCGATGGTGTAGTGATGGTAAATTATAGACGGCCTAAAGGCTTACACCGTTTGGTTAGGAAGACTACTCAGATATCTGAAGTTAACAAGGACGCCATCCCCTCTTTAGTCGGTGCAGAGGAAGAATTCGTAGGAGGTGAAGAACTCTTCAACGATTTGATGCACTATTCTTCTGAAAAAGATAGGCTCGTAAAGACAGAATTCTTTGAAGGAGCATCATTACTCATAAAGAAGTTGGCAGATGATTGGGAGATGTCCATAGAAGAGGCGAACAAAAATATACATGCTAGAGCCAGGGTTAGGGCTGCAGTGGTGAACAGGGCACAAAAAGAAGGTCGACTTGAACTGTTAGAGGCCGATTACGTGCCGGAGTACAACAACCAATTCTGGAATCTGTTGGAAAGGCAGATGGAGGAGTACGGCGAAGTTGACTATAACGAATTGGTAACAGACTGGCAAAGATGGTTCAAGGAGAGTTTCTGAAATGCCTGAAATGGATAATGAGAAAGATGGAGGTATTTTCGAGAAGGGCTGTAAATTTGCGAGTACCGTCTTCCAGTTGGATGTATCCACGAAAAGGAAAGAGAGGGAAGAGAAGCGAAAAGAAGAAGATAAAGATATAGATAGAAAACTTAAAGAGGAGAAAGAAAAATTTGAAGAGATACGAAAAAAGCACTCCCCTGACAGCCCGAAGTTCAAACGATCTAAGCAGCGGTACGAACTAGCTCTAAGGGACCATGAGATCGAAAAAGACAAGATCGAAAAGGATGAATTTAGAGCGGCCATAAAGTTCTCCCAGATAGACGCGGAACCTTTTGAAGTCCAATATTTCGCCTATTTGGTAGGTTTGCTAGTTTTTTTGGGCACGCTGGTTTTGGTTCTTTACGCCTTATTTTTCACGGATATATCAGTGATAATAAAGATGAGTTTATTTCTACCAGTAATGGTAGTTCCTCTCCTCGCCATCGCTTTCATCATGAATTTTCCATTTTACATGGCAAAAAGGAGGAGGGCTAAATCCCTAGGAAGGATGCCGGAAGCCATCAACTATATGGTCATGTCCATGTCGTTGACGCCGAACTTGGGGAGGGCTGTGGAATATGCGGCGGAAAGTGTTGAAGATCCTTTGTCTTCGGAGTTGAGGAAGATAATCTGGGATGTTGAGATGAGACGCTTCAGCACCATCGATGAATCATTCATGGCCTTCGCCGATGAATGGGGTAAATGGAGCGAAGAATTCAGAAGAAGTCTATACACGCTTCGAAATGCGGCCCAGAAGGAGACGCAAAAAGAGGTCAACCAAACTCTACAAAAAGCTAACGAGATCGCCGTGAGGGGTACAGAAAATAAGATGAGGGACTTTTCGGAATCACTGACAGTACCGGCTATGACTTTGTTCTCTTTGGGAAGCATACTCCCTCTTTTGTTAGCTGCACTTTTACCCATTTTGGCCATAGGAGATACCACGGCTGAGATGATAATATTTTTACTGAACGTGGTCATACCAGTTGGCTTTTTAACATATGCGGTACACATATTAGGGTATAGGCCGACGATGAGGGCACCACTTCATCTATCTGACCTTCTCACCAAACGAGAAAAATACTCGGTCGTTGGCACATCGGTAGCTGTAGCCGCTATTATGATATTCTTAGGTTTCTATTGGAGACCCGATCATTCTTACCTGATATCTTTACTCCCTCTATGGGGTATCACCATCGCCATAACTATTTATTGTTTCTTTACTTCTTACTTTCCTTTCAAACAAAGAGATAATGTATTGGAGATGGAGAACAGCTTTCCCAATGCACTGTTCCATCTAGGTGGATACATAAGCAGAGGTTCCCCTCCGGAACGGGCTTTTGAGAAAGTTTCTGAAAACATATACTCCTCCAGCGTCAGTATATTGTTCCAAAAGATATCTTATTCTCTGCACGTTACAAGAAAGTCTCTCTCCGATGTGTTGTTCGCTAAAGGAGGTGTATTAGAAAAAAATCCTTCTCAGATGATAAAGGCAACCACCACCATGGTGGCTAGAGCTATCAAAAAAGACCCAGAAACGGCAGGAGATACTTTGGTAAGGATGTCAGGATACCTTACCGAACTTCAAAACATCGAGGAGGAGATGAAGAGCAGGCTTGGTGAAGTCACAGGGATGATGAAAGTGACGGCTCAATTTATAGCCCCGTTGGTCATGGGGATCACAGCCGTCCTTTATGTGATGTTATCCGGATATTTCGCAGATATCGAACTTGAAGGACCTATGGCAGGTATGGCTGGAGGTTTTATAGGTCAAGAAGCTCCCATAGGCGGCTTTGCCTTTTCTCTGGTAGTAGGTGTTTATCTGATCCTTCTGGTGCTTCTTACCGTGTTCTTCACAGTAGGTATAGAGAGTGGAGAGGACTGGGCCGACAGGAAGATGACCGTTGTCAGGATCTTACCTGTATCCATGCTGCTCTACACGATTTCTGCGATACTAGCTGAGATCTTTTTGGCGGGTATAATCTAAGACAAAGGACTAAATGATGTTACAAAACGAAGGCCAAAATATACCCGGCCTCTCTGGGCGCATAGGAAAATATTTATTATTGAAGTTCATATGAGATTAAAGAGGTAGAAAAAATGAAAAGGCTACCGGTTAGAAAAATAGAAGAAGACGAAGATGCCCAGATCATGGGGATACCACTTTATATATTGCTCATAGTTATCATAGCGGCGGTGTCCCTGGCAGCCATACTGGGATTTATGGTGACCACTGAGCCGAGCATAGATGAGATCAGGATACACGACGTGTATCATGGTGAACATGAAGATGTAGGTGATATCTATGGATATCAGTCTAGTGTATATGTAGAAGATATAGATGAAGACTCAGGGATAGCCTATTATAGGGGATCTGAACGCCCGGATCCTGAAGATCCTGATGGAACTTTATCACCGGCTGAAGGCTACGATACACATCTTGTGGTTACTATTTACAACGAAGAAGGAAGCCCCATGTCAGGTGTAGACGTAGAGGCCGAAGGAGCAGGAGTGAGTTCCGTAGGAACCACAAATGCTAGTGGGATGGTGGAACTATCATTGGACGGTTGCAGACTCCGCCGAAACCAAAACAACGCCCAGATAACGGTAACGGGGACTTACGAAGGACTTATCGGCTCTGAATCCGTAAGAACCAACATATGGGTCCAAAGACCGTAGGCCTATACGCACCCAACCCTCTTATTTTTTATTTTGAAACTATCTACAAACCTCTTCCCAAAATCTTTAAGTATCACTCATGAGCCTATTATAGCTAAGAGTTATTGGGTACCCAAACGATAATCAAAAGGTGGATATTATGGAAGATGAAATGAAGAAGTACTTCAGCCCAGAAAGACGTATGGTATTCACCTTCATTGGTGTAACTTTAGCGGTCTCTTTTATTGTCTTATCGCTTCTGACTCCTTTTTTGGCCAATGGAGGTATCTCTGAGCCATGTACATCACTTTCAACGAATGAAGATATAGATTCGCAAGAGGACGAGATAAAACATCTGACCTCCTGGGAACAGAGGACACAAGACGATTTTAAAGAAGGAGATCATACAAATTTAGATATGGATTCATCTCCTGGTGAAGTCAGGCTAGATTCATACCCCTATGTTATCGGTTCTGCCGAGATGCCTGAAAGCAGAGGGGACTGGAGTGGAGGAAATACGTATAAAACGGGGAGGACAGATTATCAAGCGGACCGAGGAGGTACTATCAGGGAAGTCAATATGGCAACAGGGGACTTGGTATCTGATTTTGATTTCTTGGTCCTTAAACCAGGCGAAGGCGAAAATGAATTTTGGGTGGACGAACCAGCGGGTTCAGAAACATTCCAACCCGAGGCAGAGGAGCATAACAAGTGGGATGGTCTAGAAATACCCATCGAACAAGGGGATTGGATCGGTTTGTACACTTACGGTACACTCACTGCAAGAGCTGAACCGGATGCTTCACACAGTTATTATAGTTATAACGGGAAGATCGGAGGTACACCTCGAACCATGACTGAATATACTCAGTCATATCATCCAACAATGTCCGCGGAAGTGGAAACATATGAATTTGAAGGGACGCTGGAATCCGAAGTACATTATGCGGGTCCCCATATGTATACCTGGGATGAAATAACATGGAGTGCCCAGGAACCAGAAGGATCGGAGTTGATCATCGAGATAAGTACTTCCGAAGATGGAAGCACCTGGTCCGAATGGGAGGTAGCTCAGAGAGGAGAGGATGTTCCAGGCGACGATAATCATCCTTATATACGGTACAGAGCCACCTTTACATCTGAAACCGGAAAGGAGAGTCCGGTGTTAGACCGGATAAGTATGTATTACAGAGTGGGTGAATCCCCTCCTGATATCGTCCACGAGCCTCTGCATGAATGGCAGGGTTATGGACCTTATACCATCACTGCGGAGGTGACCAGCGATAGCCCCCTTGCGGATCCGCCTAAACTACATTACAACATCGATGGGGAAGAGGAACATGAACGATATTTTGAGGCCGATTGGGGAGATCATTTTGAAATAGAGATAGAGGATCTGCCCCATTCAACAGAAGTTGCGTACTACATAGAAGCTGAGAATCAAGCGGGTATCAGCGAGAGTACCGACGAAGTAACCTTCAGTATAGATAAAGAACCTCCGGAAACTGAGGCAATACTATCAGGTGAAGAAGGCGAAGATGACTGGTTCATAAACGATGTTACAGTGGAGCTGGACGCTACAGACCTGTACTCTGGAGTAGGGTCTATACGGTATAGTTTCGACGGAGAGGGCTGGGAGGATTATAACCGGCCGTTTCAGATAAGTGAGTCAGGGGTACATACCCTTTACTATTACTCTATCGATGGAGTAGGTAATCAAGAGGATGAAAATACCGTAGAGATCAAGGCAGATCTGGAACCTCCTATCATGGAAATAATCAAACCGGAACCTACCGGGGAAGACGATTGGTATTTAGAAGAGATAGACATACAGATAGTGACGGAAGACGAAACTTCAGGAGTAGATAGGGTCGAGTACCGCATGGATGATGGTGATTGGGAATCATACCAAAATCGTATCAGTTTAGATGAATCAGGGATATACCTCATCGAGGTTCGTTGTTTTGATAACGCAGGGAATGTAAAAGAAGAAGATGCAGTCGAGATCAAAGTAGATCTAGATGATCCTTTGATCGAAACCGAAATAATCGCGGAGGAAGGAAGAGATAATTGGTATGTGAGTGAGACCGAAGTAGAACTAGATGCCGAAGACGAAGTATCCTCTATATCTAATATTTTCTACAGGATCAACGATGAGCAAGAATGGATAGAGTATGACGAGGAGATAGTACTAGGTGATGGAATATATCTACTGGAGTATTACTGCATCAACGGTGCAGGTAGAGAATCCGAGATAGAAGTGGAAGAGATCAAAGTAGATACATCACCACCAGAACTTAAAATCGAGATGCCCTCGGGAACGGGATGGACTAATGAAGATGGCACAGTGAGCGTAGAAACCAAGGATATCATATCGGGTGTGCGAGAGATTAGTTACACGTTGAACAGAACCAACGACGACTGGGAGAATACAACAACTCTTGAGTATGATGATAATCCCTCTGACGTGAATATTACATTTGACGTACCTCCACACCAACACAGAAGATCAGGTAGATGGGATATAATCGTTGAAGTCAAGGATCTAGCAGGGAATATCAACTCTACAGAAATCTTAGATATGAGTCTAGAATATCTTGTAGATTTCGAGGAACCCCTTCTAGACACACCTAAGGCAAGTTCTACAGTTTGGAGAAACGACCTCACGATCTCAGTGATGGCGCAATCTCACCACAGCGGTATAGAACGGGTGATTTTGGAATACGATGCAGGGGATGGATGGCGATCTGAAGATATGAGAGATGAAGGCGGGGAATACACGGCAACCATATCAGGCAGTGAAGTGGGATTCAGCGATGTAGAGTACCGAATAACGGTGACAGATGGAGCTGGAAACGAAGTGACCATGGAGGACTCCAAGATCGCTGAAGTCGGCATCAATTGGTGGTACTTAAGTCCCATATTCATCGTGATCGTCCTCATAATTGCTTTTGCGTACTGGAAGAAAAACAGGGAGGAGCACGAAAAGCTGATGCCGATGAAAGAATCTAAGCTCTCAAAATTGAGAGGCGACAGAGAAAAGAAATTAGAACAAATCAAAAGAGATAGATCTGAAAGAACGATGAGTGTATCCTCTACTTCCGAGGAAGATGCACCGCCTCCTCCAGGAGATGATGGAGCACAACCTCCACCGCCACCGGCAGCGGTTTCAGGCACTTCTGAATCGTCGGGACAGGACTGCTGTATCTGTGAAAGTCCAACTGATTCTACTACTGGCTTGGAATGTGATTGCGGAAATGTTTACCACGATGATTGCTTGATGGCCGAGAAAAACTGTCTAAGATGTGATAGGGATTATACCGATGTAATTGCTCTTTCGAAGGGTGAAGAATTAGAAGAGGAAGAGTTTGAAGAGGAAGTTGTATTTGAGTGCTACAGTTGCGGCTCGGAGATCAACGAGGAAGATGAATCCTGTGAAGCATGTGGAGTCGTTTTCGAGGATGAGTTAGAGGAAGAACAGGAGTCAGAGCAAGAGGTGGAGGAAGAGCAGGAGGAAGAGCAGGAGGAAGAACAGGAGTCAGAGGAAGTGCAGGAGTCAGAGCAAGAGGTGGAGGAAGAGCAGGAGGAAGAGCAGGAGCCAGAGGAAGAACAGGAGTTAGAGGAAGTGCAAGAGTCAGAGGAAGTGCAGGATTCAGAGGAAGAGCAGGAATTAGAGGAAGAGCAGGAGCCAGGGGAAGAACAGGAGTCAGAGGAAGAACAGGAATCAGAGGAAGAACAGGAATCAGAGATATGGGATGAAGGAACAAGTGAGGGATCCGAAAAAGAGACGGAAAAAGCCGAGAAAAAAGCTGACGCCGGTGAAACGATAGTCTGTCCTCTGTGTAATAATAAAAACGAGCCAGGAACTGAAAGATGTTGGGCGTGTCATAACGATCTTACTGAGTAAAACAAAGAGGAAGATAAGATATGAGAGAGTTAAAACGATCTGAAGATGGAGTGATGGATTATCCATTTAGACTATTGATCATATCCATCGTGCTGGTCATAGCTATACCAACGATGCTTTCGGCTTTATCTCACTACCGCACGAGGAGTGCAGAAGAGCAGCTCTCTCAAGAAGCGAACCAGATCGCATCGGCGGTGGAAAGTGTTTACATACAAGGTGTGAACGCAAGCACCAGTTTAGAAATAAATCTGCCTGAGGATACAGAGCATTTGAAGGTTGGTGCTCCTCTATCTAGATCAGTTCATACTAGAGCTATTTATTATCAACTCAGGGGACAACCCGAGGACTCTATCCTTGTGACCCATGGTCTTCGAGGCATCCCTATGACTTCTCCACACAATGACACCCTTATAATACCCGAAGGCAGACACAGAATTTTGATGGTGAAAAGACAAGCAGACTTTGATATAACCGGTGATGGAGTCGCAGGCGATTACTTTGTTGAGATCGACGTGATGGAGTGGTAGTATGCTGGATTGGGCCCTCTCAAAGGTGTTTATATCTATATTTACCATGGGCATAGTAGTTTTCTCTATATTCGTTTTTTCCGCTGCTAGAGATGATCTAGGAGAAACCCAGTTAGAGAATATATCCAAAGAAATATCTTCTCGAGTAAATGAACTGTCCAATACGTACTCTAACTCATCAGTTTACTTCACATTCAGAGAGAACGCTTCCGCTATCGAACTACCTTCGGACATGGATGGAGATGAATATGATATCCGGATCAGTTCTGACAGTGTTACTGTCCAGATGGATGGAAAACTGGCTTCTTCAGATATTCGCGCCGAAGATGCAAGCAGGGTTCACCTGTGGCACCCTGACAAAATAAATTATACTACGAATCAAACGGAATTAGAAGAACTCGATAACGAGAACAGGTTTTTAGATGTGGTTTCTGGAGAGGGATTCAGAGTGGTCAGGACAGAACTGATAGTTAACGGCGAGATCGAATACCACACCTTTATCTTTGAAGATTATTAGAGGATGGTAGAAGCATACTCTGCGTAGTGTATACTCTTGTCTAAGCGAGTTTTCAGTTCCTACTCTCTGAGGCAAAAAATGTTTTCGTAGATGTGATATTGATCAACATATGTTTTTTCTTCTTCATCATCCAACACGGTTCTACCTAATTCTGCTGTAAAGAAGTCCGCTTTTCTTCCGATCCCTATGGAAGGTTCTGCCGATGCCCACCAAGCAAAGTTTCCTCTGGTGTAGTTTCCTTCAGGACCTATTATTTCAAAAGAATAATTGTTCAACATGTTTTCATCGGTCCGTGTGAAAAGAGAGGGTGCGGGAGAATTAATTCCTAGATTTCTACCCACGAAACGTATGTCGTTGATGAATAGTCTAACATACTCGATCATTTCGTTCTGAGTGGTACTGTTTGTCCAGTAGATGAAGCGCCTCTGCTGTAAGGAGGAATAAGATTCATTGACATGGAAATAGAAACCTATCTCATCCAGTTCTTGGAACAACTCAGGCTCTTTGTACAGTTCTTCATGCATCTCTTTCAAAAGATCCTTGGTGAAATGAATAAAGCCATCATAAGAGTTGTTCTTGTCTTCCAAAGCAGCGGTGAACCAATCCTCCACTTCCACCGGTAGTTCTCCTCCTCTTGTTTTTATACCTACGTCTACAGAATGATTATAACCTAGGTTGGGAAGTTTGATATTGGTGAAATAGTCCTCTTCGACATCGTATAGACTGATCTCATGGGCTGAGAGTCTCTCCGGAGGATAAAACAATTCAAAACTGAAATTATCCAGCGTTGTGTTTTTATATGCCTCTATCACTACGCGTTCATCCCGGTTTGGATCGACTTCGATCTTTAGGTCAGTGTTTCCAAAACGTTGGGCGGTATAACTGAATTCCTCTTCACCCAGCTCAAACACGATCTCCGTCCGATTACTTTTATAAGTCGGACTCAGTATATCTTCTTCAAGGTCGACACTTAGATCGAATCCCATGGAAGGATATTCAAACACGCTTTTTTCTACTCCGTCAGGTAGTGCCGTATCCAATATGTTGTTTTTTTCTTTCTCTATAAACTCAAAATAAGCGGTATCGTTGTAGGTATCATAATATATATTGTCTATGGTACTCATCAAACTGGTCAGATCCGAACTGGTATGATCTGCATCGGCTAGAGCCGAGTGAGTACCTCCTCTTAGATGCGCACGGACGGAATTTAGAGTGTTAGTAGACCTAGATAACACATCAGTTTTTGCCTGGGTTAGGTTCATCAAAGGTCTCGAAACATAGATGGCTTCTTCTTTCAAAGGTTTCCAAACATCTTTAGTGTAGTCTAGATCCAACGGTTCTTCCTCCTTTAACTCAAAATAACTCCTAGTCATCTGATAGTTCACATCATTGGTTAGCCAACCGGATTCAAGCGGCCAGGCGGTATGTATCGGCAGAGTGTAGTTGTAATCCAGTTCCAATGTTCCGTTGTACCAGGTTGATCTGTGGACGCCAACAGGTATGTTTCTGCGGGAAGTGGTGGTATTGACCCCAAGAGTTCCCTGTATAGAAACATTAAGTGCTGTTTGAAATGAACTCCACGACATGTTAGTCCTCAATTCCGGTTCTTCCGCATATCTTCCCTGCACGTCCACGAAATGTTGACCCTTTTTTGGATATTCTATATCTATGGTGAGATTGTCTCCATCTTCTTCAAGATACTCGGAAAATTCAACATGGTAGGTTTCATTGAGGACTCTCTGCCGTTGCTCGTCGTAGGTGCGGTTGACACGCCAATTGTATCGCGGCTGGGTTGAGTCCGTGGCTAAAAAGAGCTCCTCTTGATTGACATAAGTGTTCCTGTGTATGTCACGCAAAGTTGTTTCTTGTAGTTTATGCTGAAGCCAGCCGTTCTCCTGAGAGAGGTTCAACAGCATGTTCTCTCTCTCGTTCTCATGGCCGATGCTTCTCACAGCGATATGCTCTAAAACAAAATCATAAAAATTTCCTTCCCCCACGCGTTCTCCTTCGTATTCGCCCACATCCGTGGTTTCGTCCATATCTTCTTTTAATTCCTGCGTGATCTGGTCTTCTGAAAGCAGACCATGTTCACCGACGACTTCTTCCGTGGCCTCTCGTATATCCTCCCATAGTCTGTCCCAGATGGCCTGATCGTGCCAGGTTGTCTGTGCATCAGTGGGGATTATCGAGTTTCTATAATTTAAGCACTGGGGGCAGGCCCAACAAGGTTGTCCTATCGTGGTCTCCCAAGCTTCGTCTAAAAACGACTGTCTTCTTGGTATAGCTATATCTCTTACTCTTTGATTGACGTCTTTCATGGCATCCTGGCGGAAAGAGAAAGTACCTTGGGAAGATTCGCCGTCACTGCGCTGCTCTTCTTCAGGTGGTTCTAACGAAACCGTTCCTTCAGGATTACCCTCCCTTTCCACTCCTCCGTCGTATAGGTTGACCACGGCTTCATACCAAAGGTCTACGGTCTCGCTGGTCAAGTGGTAAAGAAAATCATCTTCGTATTCTCTTTTATAAGCACCTTCGCCCCACCATTCGTCCCTTTGATAAAAATCATCCGTTATCTCTTCAAATTCATTTATAGCTTCGTTGATGGGTCCTTCTTCTTCAGAGATCATGTATTCAGTACCGTTCATCAACATGGATCTATTATCTTCTGGATCTATATCTATGTCGAATTCTTTCGTGCCAACCATCTCGGCCATATCATGACTTATGGTATCCATGAAACCTTTTTCTTCTACGTCATCGATATCTTCCGAACGCTGTCTTACACTGCGATTGATGGTTTCAAGTATATATTCTAGAGTGTCGTAGTAAGGCGTATTTCTTCCTTGATCGTACCTGGCGATGAAAGACTCCTGGACCAAATAATATTCTATGGATCTAGCAGGTACACTACTGAAATCATCATCAAAGTGTAGAACATAAGTTTCAGGATCAAGGTCGTTGTTTTCAGGATCTCCGAGTATTAGGTCTATGGTATCAGGCACCTCGTCGGACTCCATCTCCCAATTACCTTGCTGATGATTCGGACCCACACTGAACACCCAATAATGCCCTCCAACGGGTCGAGGAGGTTCTGTAGAATGACATTCCCATATGTAATCTGATCCGTATTCTGTCGCCGAAGTTCTAGAATGCATTTTCCTTATCTCAGTACTAGCCTCCTGGGCGTCGAGACTTTCTGGTATGTCCAACCAGTCTCTGTACACCTCCAACCAGGTCCTCACCTGCTTTTCGGCCCATTCCTCTCCCTTCTCTTCCATGGCCTCCCAGTCCACCACCGGTTCGGAGAGCGTAGGATCAACTATCTCATCTCCCCAGAACAGTTCGTAGAGATCCAAAACAAAATCTTCGCCGAAGGGATAGATCGCTTGAGCCAAAACCTTCCCTGCATCGACTTCCTGCTCTTTTATGTTTTGGTACATCAGGAAAACGTCGGCTGCATCTATAGTGCCGTTTTTAGTGTAATTTTCGAGCATGGAATCCACGCCCATTTTCTCTGCAATATCTTCATCGTAATCACCGTAAAGTCTAGAGGCTTCCAGCAGTAAAGCCAAGTTCACAGCTATCTCCACATCTTCTTTAGTCAACAAACTTTCTATATCCCCCTCGTTCTCCCCGTAACCACCGCTGGCGTTGCCGAAAAGAGTTCTGGTCTGGGTTATGGTAGATAACTGATATCTTATCAATTTGCCCACTTCACCAAAGGGATCCCGAGATTCTCCTTTGAACTCCTCGAATCGACCTTTCAAGTAAAAGATAGGAGAGTATACGTTCTCGTGGAATTCTTTGTTATAAGTCACGTTGTGTCCCGAGGCTTCGCTGTAAACCGACATCTTCAGTTCGCCCATAACTCTTCCATAGAGCGGGGTTTTCTGTTCTCCATAGGAGCTGCGGTTAGTATGATCCCCTTCCTCTAACGGAGAAGCTTGGAACGGTTCTATTGTTTCATCTTGAGGATAAAACTGATCGTTAGTTTGCTGCGTATCTCTCACGTCCGATACTATGCTTATGGACCAATCATCTAGGTAAACTATACTGTTCCTTGCTCTTGAGGGGTAGGTATTGTTGATATACTCCTCAAAAGATTCTTCCACAGTCGTTTGAAGCGTAGACATATCAGGGTCCCGCTCTTTGGTCAACCCATGTATCTCCTGGAGTACTAGATGATGTGCTCTCGTAGAGAGATCATTTTTTGCCTCTGCAGCAGCTTCAGAAGTCTGTCTATTGGGGTTGTATATAGAGACGTCTCTGCCCGATTCATCGATCTGTCCCACCATGGCAAAAGCTATGGTCGAAAGTAAAATTAGAACCACACCTATCAATGCAAAGGGTATCTTCCCACGGTCATCCATCATTATTTCTCGCAAAATTATACCTCTTTCTAAGTGATATAGTGTTTTTAAGATTATTTATATATTCCGCTATTTTCGTACATCAGGCTAACCAGATCCTCAGATTGGCGGTATAGGTTTTGTTATCGTCTGGCGTATGAAGTTCTTGAGACGCTGAGAAAACCTCTTCTCTACCCTCAACTGGCTGACCAAAGTTGAAAGAAGCGTTACCAGAAGACCAGGCGGTGAAGTTAAAATCATATTGAGGATGGATCAATCGTTGTAAGGATTCGTTGAGAGGGCTCTCTATACCTTCTATTAAACTCTTGTTCTCCACATCGGTATTATCTCTCAGATATAGATTTTCAACGATCAGTTCCGAGGTCGTTTTATCGTCTAAGTGGATAGTTTCGTTCTCGTATTCATAAGAAGTGCGGCTCAGTGTCGAATGTAGGAATGAATCCAATGTACTTTCCCCGTAAACTCTCATGGATTCCTTTGCTTCTGGTGAGCTAGAAGGGAAGGAAACAAAGGCTAAGATCAAAGACCCTATCATCGCGATGCTGAAGAAGATAAGCGCGTCTATTAAACTAGACTGTCCTTCATCTGAACGGGTCAATCTATTCATCTCCACACCTCCACTCTCATCCTAGCAGTGTGTACCTCGTTGGTATCTACGACTATATTTACTGAAAGATAGATCACTTTCCTTCCTTCCTGGTAGTCCTCCGCGGTGAAATTGTGTTCTGGTTCTCTCGACCAAGTTTGGTTGTATCTGACGGAGTAATTGCTCACATCGGTGATCTCGACTCGATAAAAGAAGTCTGGATAATTTAAAGACCGTGTAAGGTTTTCAGATTCGAGCCCTTGGATCTTCGTGGCATCGAATCGACCCACTTCGCCTTCGTGGAGAAGTAGAGGTGAGGATCTAACGGCGTCGGCGAACTCTAAAGCTTCTCTTTCAAAATCTGAGATAGATGTTTTTTGCTCGTGTCTGCCTATAGCTGAATATATGCTAGCTAAAAATATCACGGTAGCTACTACGACTATAAGAAGGGCAGGAACGTCTTCGTAAAAACCCACGACACCTTTGTCGTCCATTTTTCTTTTCATGTTTCTCTGACTACAAAGCATATAAAAGGGGTTCCAAATATAAATCTTTCTCACAGACATACTGTAAAGACATTTAGCCAAAACACTTGGTTTAGTTGCGAAAAGTTCAAATCGAAGTGATATATCTTTTAAATAAAAGAGGTCGTATATGTCCAAAGGTCTTTTGATAACCATCGGAGGCAATATAGGTTGGTCTGAAAGCAATCCCATACTGATGGAAATCTTTGAAAAGGCTGATGAATTCGATGAAGGTAAACCCAACATAGGGATATTACCCATCGCTAGTCAGGAACCTGATAAGAGTGCAAAGAGATATTCCGACATATTCAAAAAATTGGGTGCGGATAGCACGGTTTTGAACCCGGAAAATAGGTCTGAAGCCAATAGTACAGAAATCGCCACAAAGGCTTCAGAAGTGGACGCTTTCTTTTTTACCGGTGGAACACAACTCAGGATAACGACTTTATTAGGGGGGACGGAATTGTTGGCTACCATCAGAAAAAAACACGATCAAGGGACTTTGATATCCGGAACCAGTGCCGGCTCGGTATGTATGGCCGATCTCATGATATCATTCGGAGAGAGCGAAAACGCATTGATGACAGGTGTAGTAGAATTGACCCGCGGTCTAAATTTTATTCCGAATGTGGTGTTGGATACGCATTTTACTGTTAGGGGTAGGTTTCCCAGACTTGTACACGTGGTCGTAGAAAATCCGGTGAGTTTAGGTGTCGGTCTTGGAGAAGATACCGCCTCCGTTTGGGACATCGAAAAAAAAGAATTCAGAGTGATAGGAAGCAGGAACATAGTAGTGATCGACGGTAAAAATATTACGCATACTAACGTATCTGAGATCAAAGCCGATGAACCCCTTCACGCTGAAGGGATCACGGTACACATTTTATCTGATGGATGTGCTTTCGACCTTGCTGAGAGAAAACCTTGGTTCCCTGAAAACCACCATTGAGATCAAACTACCAGGTTTCCGAGACTTTCCTTATTTTCATATTCTTTCAAGGCATGTATATCTCCATCACCTGTTAATATAGGGTCTAATTGATCCGAGGTGAAGTCCAGATTTGCACATGTAATAACGTCTCCTTTTTTACTATGATTCAAGGCGAATGTCACGGCACTTTTTGCATCTTCTACTCTCATGGGCTCCTTTCCAGCGGATCTACTTCCCTTGCAGAGCAGGGACAGGATCTCCCCGGAATCTCTCCCTCTTCTCAGATGTTTTCTTTCGGTGAATATCACTTTATCGAACACCTCGGCGGCCACTTTTCCATTCATTATGATACTATCATCGCTGCGGTCCCCTATACCCGTATAGACTAATATCTTATCATTTTCATCGGCGAGGCGATCGGTAAAGTCACCTAGGTTTTTTAACCCATCTGGATTATGGGCGTAATCCAATACCACGTTCCTGTCTTCTACTTCGAATACGTTGAACCTACCCGGTGTGTTTTTCTCAGTGGTATCGAATTTCATAAGTGCATTTTTGAACATATCTACTTTCAGTCCACTTGCGTAAGCTGCTGCCATTGCTGCTAACGAATTTTCTACCAGCATCTTGACACCGCCTAAAAGATAAGGTAGATCTTTGACATCGGCTATCGTTTTTCGCTGACCTTTGATGTAGGCTACCAGCTCATTATCCTCTTGAACAAAAGCTTCTCCTCCCTTTGCGATATGTTTTTCGATGATCTTGTTTTTCTCAACTCCGAAAAATATCACTGTTCCATTTGCCTTATCCGTTAATCTTTCAGCATAATCGTCGTTCCCGTTGATCACACAGAAACCATCTTTTTTGGTCACTTCCAGCAGTATCGATTTCACTTCGAAAATATCATCGAGGCAATCCACTCCGTCTGATCCTATGTGGTCTTCTCTTATATTCAATACCACGCCTACATCACATTTGTCGAATCCTAGACCTCTTTTTAGGATACCTCCACGTGCGGTTTCAAGTACGGCGTAGTCTACATCTGGATCCTGTAAAACCACATTGGCACTCCATGGTCCTGTAGTGTCACCGTCCGCCACTTTTGAGCCGTTAGACCATATACCACCAGTAACAGCTATTCCTGTATGATGACCTTGATTTTTAGCTAACCATTCTAACAATCTGGATGTGGTGGTTTTCCCGTTGGTACCCGTTATGGCCACGAGAGGGATACGTCCTTCCCCTGAAGGATACAGATGCTCGATTATCTTTTCTCCCACGGGCCTAGACATACCTATCGAAGGGGCTATATGCATCCTCAGACCCGGACTTGAGTTCACTTCTATTATCCCCCAGTTAATTTCCTCTACTGGTAGAGAGACATCGTCTACGATCATATCGATCCCCATGAGATCAAGACCGATGATCTTACTAGTCCTCTCTAGTATCTTTTTTAAAGAAGGATGTATGGTATCAGTGTGATCCTCAGCGGTTCCGCCTGTGCTTATGTTAGCGGTATCTCGCAACCATATTTTTTGTCCTTCCTTAGGTATGGAGTCCAGATCTAGATTTTGTCTTTCTAAGTTTATCCTTGCTTCGTCATCTAATGATATCTTAGTCAGAACAGAATCGTGGTCGTCACCTCTTTTCGGGTCCCTGTTTGTGAGTTCTACTAACTCTTTTATCTTTGACGAACCATCGCCTACTACGTGTGCGGGGATCCTTTTTGCTACAGCTACTACTTTATGATCAACTAACAATGCTCTGTAATCGTCGCCCTCTAGATACTTTTCTACTAATAGATTAGAAGAATACTTTTCGGAGAGCGAATAAGCTTCGTTGAGTTCGTCTGGGTTTTTTAGATTGACGAACACACCGTTGCCGTGATGGCCCATAACAGGTTTGATCACCACGGGATATCCTATATTTTCAGCTATCTCTAGTGCTTCTTTTAACGAATTAGCGACTTCGCCCCGGGGAACGGGTATCCCTAAATCATAAAGGATATCTTTACAGATGTCTTTTTTCTGACTGATCTCGGAACCGACTAAAGAGGTCTCTGAGGTTTCGGGTCCCCATATCATCTTTTTATTTTTCCCCCATCCGAGGGCGAAGAGGCTGTATTCTTCATGGATCCGTTTGTAAGGTATGTCTTTCTTTTTAGCGGCCTTCAAAATAGCCCATGTGCTGGGACCTATCTTTTCTTTCAAGAAAGTCTCTTCTGCTTCTTTGAGTGTGTTATCCACGAAACTTTTCAGCTCCTCCTCTCCAGACAATAGCTTGTTTACTATCTTTATTGCCTCTTCCAATGCAAAAGACGCTAAAGAAGGGTACTCGTAGTCCATTATTATCTTGTAAATGTTTCCGTATCCTCTCCTGCTTTTACCGAAGCTCACTTCGGAACCCACGCTGTTCTGTATGGAGAGCGCCGTGTGTTCAATTATATGTGCAGGGTAAGTTCCCTCTTCCAGTCTTTCGACGAAACCTCCTTCATAGCCTCTAGAACATGAATGGGTCTTCAACTCAGGTAAAAGACGTGATATCTTATCAGCGAAGTCTTTGTTAGACGGTGTTTCCACCCAATCTCCCAGATCTACATGAACCTCCATCACCGGGAACAGAGCGTAAATGTTCGGTCCTTCTAGAAATTTTCTACTGACTTCTTTTATCTCTGCATCAACTTTATCTCCTATCTTTTTCTCGTCAAATATTTTCATCATATCACCTCTTCTTTGTTTAGGACCAGATGCCATGATATCACGGGTACTCAGAATCTTCGAGCTAGGTTGCTCTAGTTCAAGTTGTGAAACCGATGGACTATCTTTTTTCCCTCTCTAAGCCTTACTGCCGCTCGTTGGAGAACTTGGCCCTATTATAAGAGATACACACGGAAGTATATATAGTTATCTATTCTTAACACAAAATAAAACTAAAGGGCAACGTTTATAATATCAATCTATCTCTACTCAAATGCTATGAAAAGTTTGTTCATCGGCAGATTTCAGCCATTTCATAAAGGCCATCTTTCCGCGGTCGAAGAAATACTTAAAAAGTCAGATAGTTTGGTCATCGGAATAGGAAGTGCTCAGAAGCAGAGAAAAAAAGAAGACCCTCTTTCAGGTGGGGAAAGGATAACCATGATCAATAGAGTAATAGATCATCGTGGGCTAGAAAATATTGAGATATATCCCGTTCCCGATCTAGAGTGCCATCCTGCTTGGCCTTACTACATAGAAGCTATTTTACCGGATTTTCAAAGAGTATACGGTAACTCCCATACCGTTTTAAAATTATTTAGCGGTATCGGATACGAGACCGAAGAGATAGAAGAGGTTCATAGAGAAGAGTACTCAGGAACGGAGATCAGGAGGAGGATGAGAAACGGAGACCATTGGAAAGATTTGGTCCCATGCGAAGTGGCCGAGTATCTTGAGGAGATAAATATGAAGGAAAGGATGAGACCCATCATAGAAACAAAGTCTGAAACTGAAAAAAATGTTGCCCATCTGTTAACAAAAAAAGGAAAAACCATAGCTGCGGCGGAATCATGTACAGGTGGACTGATATCCGACAGATTGACCGACGTCCCGGGATCTTCTGGTTATTTTGTGGCCGGAATAGTCACATACAGTAACGAAGCCAAGGTGAACCTGTTAGGAGTAGACCAGGATATCATAAAAGAAAAAGGTGCCGTTAGCGCAGAAGTCGCTGAGCAGATGGCCGAGGGTATAAAAACAAGTCAAGGTACGCATATAGGCTTAGCCGTAACCGGTATCGCGGGTCCCGGTGGTGGTAGCGAAGAAAAACCAATTGGAACGGTTCACATCGCACTTTCCACAGAGACGGAAACAAAAAACAGGTCGTTTCACTTCAGTGGTGACCGAAAAGAAGTAAAAAAACAGACATCGGAAAAAGCCTTAGAATTGATTATAGAGTACTTAACAGATTGACCAAAAAGGCTCACTTACACCTGTTCTCTTAGAGTGTTGATGGTTTTGTTTATCTCTTCGAATAACAAACCTAATTTCTCCGAAGAATCTACGACCACTGCTAGGATAACGTTCTTTTCAGTACTGTTTATTATTATCTTTCCCTCTCTTGAATCTACGATTATCCTTCTAATTCTACCTCGATCTAGCTCTGAATTTGCACTGTTCGCCGCACCGATAACCGTTGCACACATTATTCCAAAAGTTTCTTGGTGCACTTCATGGGGGAGATTCGATTTTATGATGCTTCCTTCCCTGTCTATCAATGCAGAGCCGTAAACCCCTTTTCTTTTCAGGTTGTTAAGTAGTTCTCCAAATTCATCTGCCATATTATCACTCAAATTTCTTTTCTTTTATTTCAAATTCACAATGCTCATGATCTAAACTTTGGCATTTTACTTCTTTGACTTCGATCAATCCTCCTCTCACCCCTTCATAGAGTCCACAGATCATCCCCCTCAGCAGATTGCATGAAGGCATTTCTAAGGTTTTATCGACTTCTATGCTACCTTTTGCTGTAACCAGATCCTCTTCCAATTCGATCTCCTCGACCCATCCCCTTCCTTCCATAAGGTTTTTCGCTCTTTTTAGTGAATCTTCTTCCCCTTCCTCTATGAGCTCACTCATTTTATCGCCCACGGCTTTACCCCAGATGTAGAGCAATATCTCCCTAGCATCTCCGATCATATTTTGATAGAAGTGGGAGATGTTTTCGATATCTTCTTGGGATAACTTTACAAACTTCATTCTTTTTCCCCTAATACAAGCCATCTATTTAACTTTGAGGTTGGTCGAACATGAAGTTACAAACCATAACTGTTTTATCTGTAACATTCGGGGCAAAGTAGTTGACTATTTTCAGATGTTAATCGGTCTGAATAGACTCCACAGCTTTCACAGTATCCCGAAGTTTCTTTTTCTACATGTTCTCCGTACTCGTTCATCTCTCCCTTTCTGCTGATCCTGTCGTATTCTCTCGTGATGTCTATGAGCGTTGGAGATATTTCTAGGATTTCATTTTCGGTTATCAAGCCTATCATCTTACCCTTCTCCATCACGGGCAATCTCCTGATATTTTTTTCTGCCATAGATTCTGCGGCGTCTAGTATGTATTTTTTTCCCTCGATAGTGTGTACAGGAGAGGACATTATATCTTTTACAGTCACTTCATCAGATGATATATTTTCGGCCACCACCTTTTTGACGATATCCATCTCGGTGACTATTCCTGTGAGTTCATCGTCTTCATCCATCACCACCAAGCTGCCGATATCCGAATCTTTCATAAGGTCCGCCGCTTTTTTAACGCTATCTTGCTCCCTGATCATCACTGGACTCTTCGTCATCACATCCCGTACTGAAACCTCATGCCTTTCGAATCTCTTTGTATTCTCCATTTGATTCTACCTGAGAACTACATCGAATATCTGTGTATTAAATGTTTCCCAGAAAAATAAAATGCCCGACTCCAAAATATTTATAGTTCTTTGTAGATGTCCGTGAGATGACCATGGAATTGAACTTGAAAGCCACGCTGACATTCAGTGATGAAGTGAATAAGGCGGAAGAACAGATCAAAGAGATCATCGTTAAGTCCAACGAAGACATCCTGAAAAGAGGCGTTCCTGACGATGTCCAGGGCGGTGCCAGGGTATGTGATCATTCTGTAGAGGGAAAAAAGATAAACCTTCACATAAGATCTGATAGATTTGTAAGAGCTCACGATGCCCTTTTGAGATTAAAAAAGAGATTTAATGAGGAGATGGGACCACGATTTCATGTAGGGGTTAGAGAGATCGAGGTGGATGAGTACATAGTCGATTTCGAACTAGACATGGCGGCTAAAGAAGAGATAAACTTACCGTATGTCGACGAGATCGATATCCGGGGAAAGAGATGCAAACTCAATATCTCCGGTCTTGTAGAAGAACAGCTGTCAAAAAATTATGTCGATAGGATCATCAGCAGGGTCAAAGAGAAGATAGAAGCTCAATATTATGAAGGAAAGGAGGAGAAATGGGAACTAGTTTATGAGTCCGGAGAAAAAGATATCGTTTGGGACCGGGATCCAACTGAAGAAATGGCAGCTCGAGGTTGGATCAAGAGAGGACCCACCAAGGGAAAATGGTTTTACAGGCCTCAGGCCACGAAGATATTGAAAACTTTGGAGAAGATCGCAGTTGAAGAAGTCTTAAAGCCACTCGGTTTTCAAGAAGTCATCGAATCTATGATGGTCCCCTTCGATGTATGGATCGACACGGGTCACATGGAGGGGATCCCTAACGAAGCATATTATGTTTCAGAACCTGTTACTAGAAATCCTAAAGCATGGGAAGAAATCATAGATGAGATAAAGATAACCCGGGAAGTTCCCAGAGAAAGATTAGATGAGATGACAAAAACTCCGAAGGCGGGACTGTGTTACGCACAGTGCCCGTTGATCTACTGGTCTTTGAGGAACGAAACCATAAGCGATGAAAGTTTACCTATCCTATTGTACGAAAAAACCGTTCCCAGTACCAGATATGAATCGGGTGGAAGACATGGTATCGAAAGGGTTGATGAGTTCCATCGGATCGAACCGGTATATATAGGAACCAAGGATCAATTGATGGAATTGAAAGAGGATCTAATTCGAAAATACACCTATGTTTTCGACGAAGTGATGGATATAGAGTGGAGGATGGCTGAAGTCGAGCCTTTTTATCTACAGCAGTCAGGAACAGGGGCCGAAGAAGAAGATGTCGATTTAGGAACCATAGATTTTGAGGCCTACCTCCCCTACAAAGGCTCTCGAGAAGAGAGCGAGTGGCTGGAGTTCGGAAATCTATCTATCTTCGGGAAGTACACCAAGACTTTCAATATAAAGAGTCAGACAAAGAAGCTGCTCTCTGGATGCACTGGTATAGGAATAGAAAGATGGGCGACGGCCTTTTTGGCACAAAAAGGATTGGATCCTGAAGATTGGCCTTCAAAGTTCAAAGATCACCTTGGAAAGATGCCAAAAGGTTTCAAACTGTTGTGATAATACATCCACTCGACCAAAAAGTAGATATATCATCTGTAAAATTCCGCTAACCAAAGGACTCGATATACTATGGCTAAAAAATCCAGGCGTGCTGGCAGACGTGTAAAAGATAAGTGGAAAAGCAAGAGTTGGTATCGAATAGTCGCACCAGATATATTCGATGAGGCAGTTGTAGGTGAAACAGTTGCTTCGGACCCGGAGTCATTACTAGGTCGAGTATCGGAGATAAGCCTCCAGGACTTGACAGGAGACTTTTCGAGAACTCATATAAAAGTTAAATTAAAGATCAACGGTGTGAGAGGCGGAGAATGTAAGACCCGATTCGTAGGCCACAATATGACTTCTGACTATATCAGAAGACTCACCAGGAGAAGACAATCTAAACTTGAAGCGGTCTTTACAGTAAGGACAAAAGAGGGCTACAAGGTAAGGTTGAAACCGCTCTCCATAACAAATAAAAGGGTGAGTTCCTCCGTCAAAAGATCGCTGAGAAAAAAGCAGCACCAGGTGATAAGCGATATGGCCGAAAATTCACGCCTCGGGGAGCTAGCCCAAAAGATATTGTTCGGCGAATTACCAAAAAAACTAGCTAATGAATGCAAATCCATCTATCCTCTAAAACAAGTTGAGATCAAGAAGTCAGAAGTATTATCCGTTCCAAAAGATGAAGAGATCGAGATGAAGGTCATAACCGAGGAAGAATTAGAGGAAGAAAAGGAAGAGGAAGAAGAAGAGAAAGAAGAGAGAGAAGAGAAAGAGGAAGAAGAGGAAGAGGCAAAGGTACCCAGCAAACCAGAAGTGATCGAGCAGTTCAAAGATATAAAGGGCGTTGGTCCAACTACCGCAGAAAAACTTTATGAAGGTGGTTATCACACCATCCAGCAGTTGACGGACGCGTCTAAGGAAGAACTCACTGAAGTAGAGGGTATAGGCAAAGCGGTCTCGGAAACTATCTACAAAGCTCTGCACGACTGAATAACATCACACAAGTTTTTTGTCGGGGTAGCTCAGCCTGGCGGAGCGCTAGACTCATAGGGGAAAGAATTGCTTTTCCGCAAGGGCTGACCTGAGAAATCTAGAGGTCGCGGGTTCAAACCCCGTCCCCGACATTATTTTTTGTCTATGACGGCACGAGTGTTCCCGAAAAAACTTGCCATGCTAGTGCCGACTTAGCTACTAAGCTCAATATGATGTACATCCTTTCACCGTACAAGTAATCACTCCACGGACCCACTTTTTTGTACTGTAGCACCTGGTTAAGTGCAAATATGTTGAAAAATACAGCGATGGACACGAATATCCCAATCACGAAGTTTGGAACGCCAACTGGCGATTCCGCTGCAGCGGTGAGTAAACGGATCGCTATCGCGATCCAAGGAGCTATCCCTGCAATACATCCGAAGATGAATGGGGACCACTGAACTTTTTTTGTATGCTGGTTGTAAGACTCCATCAACCATCCAAAAAGTATCATGGATGCGTTGACAAGACCCAATACTATCAAAAATCCTATATCTGTGATACCTACCAGCATGGCGATGATGACGATCATCAACGAACTGCTGAAAGAGTACTCCACCCATCTGGCTTTGTTGATATGGTTTTTTAGATTTTCTTTGTACCAGTTGAAAGCAAAAGTAGATACAATGAAATGAGCGATGGCGGACATGAACAAGAATGCGGCTACGGCCGGCCCAAGTCGTAGATCGAACAATGTATTAGTACCCATCTCTTCAGTTCCCGGAGGCCCTTTCATATAAGAATTGGTCACAGAGATCGCAAAATCATTACTCAGATATAGCATCAAAATTCCCTGGACAAAATGTAAGATAGCCATGAGCCCATTAAATCTTCTCAACTTGGTGAATTTACCTTCGGTCATATTTTCCCTCTTAATAGGTATGTAATTCCCACTAGATAAAATTTGCCTTATTTTTCTTGCACTACTATTTCCATTCTAACCGTAGATTTTTTGAAGCAGGAACTCATCCCTCCTTTAGATGCACGGATCATTTCCCTATGAGGAACGTAAAAATCAGGGAGAGATAATGGATGAGATACAGGTCTCTCTAAAAGAGGGAGAGTCCTTCGTCTATCAGGCTGCAACAGGCTCTGGTAAAACGATATGTACCCTTACTGCAGTTTTAGAGTACGCCGAAGAAGGAGGCAAAAAAATACTTTATCTAACCAGAACCAACAGTCAGCAGCGTCAAGTTTTGTTAGAACTGAGAGAGATAGGAGGCCATCATGGTTTAGGCCTGCAGGGAAGGAACAACACTTGCCTTCTAGCTCAGGACGACGAAGAACTTAAAGATGGGAATGCTGAAGAGCTGTCGAAGTACTGTAGCGATCGAAAGAAGGAGGTCAGGACAGCTCTCAACGAAGATAAAGAACCGAGTTCCTGTCCGTACTATGGGGGTCTTCTTCAGTGCGAACTCGATGAGTTACGGATGTGGTTCAAACAAAATGTTCCTACGGTGGACGAGAGTTTAGAACACTGTAAAGAAAAAGAGATATGCCCTTATGAGTTGACCAAAGCATTGATCCCGGATGCAGTGGTGGTCACCGCGCCTTATATCTACTTTTTTGTACCGTTCATAAGGAGGCAGCTTTTGGAATGGATGAACGTCGAAATTTCAGACTTGATAGTAGTTGTGGATGAAGCCCATAACCTCCCGGACTACGCGCGTGAGCTTTCTACTTCGGAGATAACTAAAGTCACGCTGGAAAGAGCTATCGGCGAGAGCAAAGAGTTTGGGGACCCTGTTTTACAGAACGATGAGCCTATCTCCGGACTTTGTGAACTCTTCCAAGCTATAATGCTCGATATAGTGGATGAATTTGTAATAGAAGAGGACGGTCTCATACCGCCGAGTGAATTGAAGACCGAACTTTTACATTCGTTGAGTATGAATACGAATCAACTCAAAGGAGTAATAAAAGACCTGAAGATCCAAGGAGAGATAGTCCAGGAGAGCAGGAGAGAGGAGAAGAAACTACCACGATCTTACATAAATTCCTTTGCATCTTTTTTAACATCCTGGTTTTCTATCAAAAGGCAGGATTACATAAAATTGGTGAACGGTGGGGATAATCCCAGCCTCGAGGCTTTTTGTTTGGATCCAAGCAACGTCACCATGGTATTGAACAATTGTCATTCAAGTATACATCAGTCGGCGACACTTGAACCGTTAGAAGAGTACATAGATTCCATCGGGTTGCCTTCCGATACTAATACGGCGATATATCCAAGTCCGTTCTCCAGTGATAATAAAGCCCTCTTTTATATGGAGGGAGTAACCACTAGATACGAAGAACTGCAGCGTAGCGAAGAGATGATAGTCAAGCTGCAGGAAGAGTTAACTAAGATCATAGATAACATAGATAGGAACATAGTGGTTTTTTTTCCCAGTTATGGCCTGATGGAGAACATAACCCATGATTTGCGATCAGCGCGGAAAAAATTGTTTTTTGAGAGAAAAGGGATGGATCAACCGGCGCTCATGAGCACGGTCAACGAGTTCAAACAAGAAGGAGGTGTTTTATTTTCAGTGATAGGCGGCAGGGTCAGTGAAGGGATGGATTTTCCAGGCGAAGAGTTAGAAGTGGCCGTGGTGGTGGGTATACCCTTTCCGAAACCCACGGCTAGACAAAAGGGTCTGAAATATTATTACGACATGAAATTCAACAAGGGCTGGGAGTATACGGTAAAAGCGCCGGCGGTGAGAAAAGTTCTGCAGGCTACGGGGCGGTTGATAAGGAGTGAAGAAGACCTTGGGGTCTCTGTGATCTTAGATGAAAGAGCTATACATTTCAATAAGTATCTAGAAGACCTACGGTTGGTTGAAAACGTGTGTAAAAACATAGAAGATTTTTTCCATCGAGAACAAACTTTATAATCCCCGTGCTTTTCATTTACACGATCCCATGCATAAAATAACTGAAGTCGATATGGAGAAACACATCCTTGAGGAAAATGATAAGATCGCCCAAGAAAACAGAGAGCTTTTTGAAAGGAAGGGTGTTAGAGCCTTCAATATATTGGGGGCTATAGGTTCTGGCAAGACCTCTCTAGTCGAAAGACTCAAAGAAGGAATAGAGGAAAAAGAAGTAGGTGCGATCGCTGGAGACTTGACCGGAGAAGATGACAGCCGGCGTTTTAAAAAGAAAGGCATGCTTTCCGTATCAATAAACACAGGGAAGGACTGCCATCTCGATGCTCACTATGTCAGCCACGCTTTGGAGGACGAAGAGATAGATCTGGAAAAAATAGACATACTCTTCATCGAGAACGTGGGTAATCTCGTTTGCCCCGTGGATTTTCCTCTTGGGACTGAAAGAGATGTGGTGGTTATCTCAGTAACTGAAGGAGACGATATGGTCAGGAAGCACCCTTTGATCTTTTCACGGTCTGACCTTACGATATTGAACAAAATAGATCTGGCCGAAGCCATGGGTGTGGATCTGGATATCATAGAGAGAGATCACAAAGAAGTCAATCCACACGGGACCCTTATAAAAACCAACGCGAAAGACGGCGAAGGTATAAGAGAGGTAGCGGATTTTTTAAAGATCCCGTACCGTGATTAAAATACCTATCTGATCATATCTGCGATCAAAGGAGCGACGGATACTTCACTACTTTTCTGCTCGATGGTATCGGTACAGAACACGGAGTCACAGACTTCTTCCAATTTTTCTAAAGCGTTCTCTGCGAAGAGACCGTGAGTGCAGCCCGCATGAACTTCATCTGCGCCTTCTTCTTTCAACTGTTTAGCGGCCTCTTTCATGGTACCTCCAGTGGATATTATGTCATCTAGTATGACCACCGATTTTCCTTTCACGTCGATGCTCTTAGGTTGGATGTTAACTGTTTTAGCGTCTATCCTCTTTTTTTCCAGGTGATCCCATTCTAGGCCTATCTCGTCAGCGGCTTTTTTCACCCGTTCTATACCGCCTTCATCGGGTGAGATCAAATAATCAGGTTCCTTTGTTTTAGAATAATTAGCCAATACTGGCATAGCGGAGATATTTTCAGCACTTATACTGAAAAAATCTATTATCTTTTCGGAGTGTAGATCTATGCTGTAAAAATTATCCGCTTGTAGTTCGATCCTTTTTGCGAAGGCCCTAGCACTTATAGGTTCTCCTTTCTCAAATGATTGATCCTGTCTTGCATACGAGTAGTAGGGTACCACTACATCTATGATCTTTGCTCCGTTCTCTTTCAAAGCATCCTGTATCATATAGAGTTCTAAAAGATGCTGATTTGGATATGTTGTTTGTACTACGGTACATCTTTCACCTTCTACATCTCCTTCTAATTTGATGTAAACTTCTCCGTCAGGAAATACTTTCGATCGAACTCCAACCATCTCCTCGTCGGTCTCATCGGCTATCTTGTCGCATAGTTCGGTAGAAGCAGGTCCCTTGATCAACATACAATTACCCAATCTACAATGAATCTCTCAAATATATCTTTTTTGAATCACACATTGGATCTTCCGAAATCATTTTATAATCACCGTTCCATGTCCAGTCAGGTTGAGAAAAATGATGCCCGGTGGAAATCCAAGACAGATGAAACGTATGATGAAGAAGATGGGTTTGGATAGTGACGAGTTGGACGCCAAAAAAGTGATAATAGAAACATCTGAAAAGAAATTGGTTTTCGACGCTCCTCAGGTGATAGAGATGAAAGTACAAGGTCAGCATATGTACCAGGTGATAGGTGATCCAAGAGAAGAGGCTCTCGAAGGGGAGGTCCTCATACCCGAAGAGGATATAGAATTGGTATCCAATACCGCGGGCGTTTCTAAAGAGGAAGCGAAGAAGGCTTTAGAAGAGGCCGATGGTGAACCTGCAGAGGCCATAATAAACCTACAGTGAAAATCGCTAACCGTCAACTTCCACTACCGTGTTTTCTTTCCTGATCTAACAGATCAGATTTGATTATCAAGATAGTGCGGGAAGCCGCTTCTTGTATATCGTCATCGTCATCTTCTAGAAGTGGTTTTAATTTTTCTATGGATTTTTCTTTGAAGATACCGGTTATCGCCAGTTCGTTCAAAGTCAGGGCGGCATTTTTCCGGACACCTTCTTTTGAATCATCTAATAACTCGTGCAGCACAGGTATAGAAGCTTCACTACCGAGACCCTTTTCTGCCAGGATGCCCAGTGCGAACAAAGCATTATAGCGTGCTTCAGAATCCTTTTCTTCTAGGAGTTTTATCAATGGTTTGAGAGAAGACGGGTCGTAGACCTTTTTAGAAGCTAGGATGCCAAGGGCAAAGGTGGCGTGACTCCTGACTTCCTGGGAACGATCCTTTAAAGCTTTGTTCAGTACTTTTATAGAAGATCCATCATAAATATTGTTTTCGCCCAATTCAGCTAGTGTTAGGATAGCGCATGACCTGATCTCCTGGTCTTCGTCTCTCACTAGATCGTTTACGGGATCGATGGATGATCTCTTCCCAACACCTTCTTTCGCTAATAAATACAATGTCCAGATAGCGTCCAAACGCACATCGTCATACACTTCGTCCTCCAACCTTCGATTGATATATTCTATGGATGAAGATGAACAAAATCCTCTCTCCGCTAATACGCTTAGAGTATCTAGAGCTTTCTTTCTAACCTCCTTTACAAGGTCGTCCACCAGTTCGTTCAGAGCGTCTATACATCGCGAGACGTCTCTACCTTTCGTAGCCAGCCTCTCTATGATCATCATGCCAAAATACGCTACGTAAAGATCTTCTTTCAAGAGCTCGGTCAAAGGTTCGATGGGTATGTCGTCTGCATCCTGTTCTATTATAGTTCTCAACGCTCTTACAGCTTTTTCCTTCTCGTCATCCTCTTTGATAAGATCGACCAATCCTTCGAAATCCCTTTCTTTTTTCATCTTCTCTATGTCAGCCATGATCGATCCAACCATTGATATTAGTTTTCTATAACCTCGCTTATCCTTTCTTTGACAAAATTTTCATCCAATTGACTCAAAAATCTTCCGAGCCTAGGCCCTTTATTTTCTCCTAAGAGGATCTTGTAGAAAGTACGGAAAGCCTTTCCTTTGTTGAGTCCGATTTTCTCGGCACAATCGTGCACCGATCGATGCAGTTCTTCAGCGCTCCATCTGATCTCTTCCAAACTTTCCGAATAGGACCGCAGAAAATCTTTTTCATCTTCTTGGAGTTTCACATCGGGAAGTTCCTCTTTCAGTGAGAACTTCACCATGGCGGGGGCAAATTTTTCTAACCAGAATTTGACGTTTTCCGCTCGCTTTTCGAATCTATGAAAATCCTTTTCGTCGTCTTCATCTATCTGCCCCGTATCTTTAGCCACTTTCCAGATCCTTTCGTTGTCGTCATAGATCTGTACCAAATTTACCAGATGGCGGTATGGGATCCTCTGGGGCTTTTTTTCCGGCACGCTATCGACTTGCGATAATTCGTAGGTTCGAGCCTTATCTTCATCACCATCTTCAAAATAATCTTTCTCGTGATCATCGTATTCATCCATCAGATCCAATATGCCTAGACCAGGATCGAAGTCGATCTGGGTATTCGGTTTACTTTTAAGTATCAAAAATCTTACTACTTCAGGGCCTACCATATCGATCATATCTTCTGCTGTTATGGCTACACCTGAGGATGAAGACATAGGTCCCTGACCTTTCAAGTGTATCCATTCGTACACCACGGGGTGTGGGGCGTCGGTTTCCAAAATATCTTCTATTATCTCTTTCCCCGTATCCCAAGAACCACCTGAAGCGGCGTGATCTTTTCCGAAGGGCTCACAGTCCACACCTAGTATACTCCACCTGGCTGGCCAGTCACATCTCCACGGTAGTTTACCGTCATCAGTACCTATATCGGCTTTACCTTCGTGACCACAATCACATATGTACAATACGTAAGGATCTTGGAACCCAGTCACTTTTGCTCTTCCTATCTTACCACATCCGGAGCAGATCGGATTATAAGGGTACCAATCGTCTTTCAATTCTCTTCCAGTGTGTTTTTCTATGATATCTGATACTTTTTCTCTGTTATCAAGTATCTTCCTGGTGGCTTCTTTGTATCTTCCCTCAGCGTACATCTCGTGTGCATATTTTATACTCAGATCAACTTTTAATTCTTGTAAAGTATCTAAAAATCGTTCCATGTAATGCTCAGTGTAGTCCGCATGATCTCTACACGGGCAAGGGATATCGCTCAAAGGTTTTCCTATGTATTCCTCATATGACTCGTCAAGAAATGGATACAATTTTCGGAGAGGATCTATGGAATCCACGATCAAAAAGAGTTTTCCATGTCCCGCAGCCCTTATTATCGCTTCTCCGGTCAACAATTCTCTTAAACCACCAAGGTGGATAGGTCCCGAAGGTGCAACCCCTGTAGCTACATGAGGAGTCCTTGCCTTGATATTTTCCGCTTCGACGTCGGCCCAATGCATCTTGATAACCTTCAACTTATTATCTGAGCTCTCACAAGTGCGCGAAGAGGAACACCCAAAACGTCGTCCTGTCCACCTTTGTTGACCGTGACCATACAAAGCAAGACCTCGGCGCCTTTCTCTTCGAGATCATTTACCGCTCCTCTGATGGTTTCACCTGTGTTTATCACATCATCAACTATGACGACTTTTTTATTACTTATATCAGCATAATTCGAGGCAAGAGATCCTCCTACATCTTTGTTCTCTTCTCCTGGCGGCCTATAAACCGCTAATTCTTTTCCCAGTTGATCCGAGACCATGACCGCAAAAGGTAGGCCGTTTATGGCTAGGCCTACTACGGTATCTAACTCCGTATCCATCCTTTCCATTTCCTCTATTATGACATCCGAAAAGAGAGCGGAAAGGAGACCGATCCTTCCTCCGTAGACTCCTATAGACCTCCAGCCTATCTTAACGTCGGTGGGAGGTTTTTCATGTTTGATGTCGCGGGTTAAAAGCCAAGTTACGGTATCGGGTGAAATATTGAGTTCGTTAGCTATATCCTTTTCAGAAAGCCCTTTTTCCTTATATTCCTTTGCTTTTTCTACCAAGTTCTCTATCCCTGTCATCATCTCACGCAACACTAAATCACACAGTGATTATTTAACTTTATTGTGGTTTTTGGCATCATGCTGATGCATAGATAGCTTTTTTAAAAATCACGAGCGTAAAAAATAAGAACATCCTCTTAAATCAACATCCATGAAAGTAAGTATAATCGGCACGGGATATGTGGGTCTTGTAACAGGCGTTGGTTTCGCCAAGCACGGACACGAAGTGGTCTGCGTGGATAAAGACGGCTACAAAGTGGATATGATCAATCAGGCTGAACCGCCGATATACGAGAAAGACCTGAAGAAACTGTTGGAAAAAGTGGTTTCGGACAGTAAATTGTCTGCGACGATGAAAACAGAGGAAGCTATACGTGACACCGAGATCACATTCATATGTGTGGGTACGCCATCCAAGGAAGATGGAAGTGTGGATACATCTGCGGTAGAAAAAGTCTCTGAAGAGGTAGCAGGAGCTCTGAAGAAAAAAAAGGAGTATCACGTCGTATGTGTGAAAAGTACCGTCACACCCGGAACCACCGACGGAAAGGTACTCCCTACCCTAGAGAAGAGCGGAAAAAAAGTAGGCGAAGACTTTGGTTTGAGCATGAATCCCGAGTTCCTGAGAGAGGGCGTAGCTTTGGATGATTTCTTGAATCCAGATAGGATCGTGATAGGAGGCATAGACCAACGAAGTCAGGAGTTCGTAAGAGAAGTATACTTCCCATTTAAAGCGCCGATACTGTTAACTGATCTGCGGACCGCAGAGATGATAAAATACGCTTCGAACGCTCTTTTAGCTACGAAGATATCATTTGCTAACGAGGTATCAAGACTGTGTGAAAAAATGGGCATAGACGTATACGATGTTATGGACGGAGTCGGGATGGACCATCGTATAAATCGAGATTTTCTCAATGCGGGCTGCGGATTCGGTGGAAGTTGCTTTCCCAAAGACGTCAGGGCATTGAGATCTTTGGCTAGAAAGGAAGGATTGAAAACTAAAATATTGGATGCGGTTCTTGAAGTGAACCAAGAACAGCCTCTACTCACCGTAGAATATCTTAGAGATGAACTTGAAGATCTTCAAGGTAAAAAAGTAGCGGTTTTGGGGTTGACTTTTAAAGGCGGTACAGACGATGTTAGGATGACTAGAGCGCTCCCTATGGTGGAAGGACTAAAAGACGAAGGTGCCGAAGTTATAGTATACGATCCCATGGGCATGAAAAACTTTTCAAAGCTTGTGGATGGCATAGATTATGCAGACGGTATCGAGGAAGCCTTGGAAGGCGCTGATGCATGCATAATACAAAACGATTGGTTGGAGTTCAAGGCTCTGAAGAGCGAAGATCTCGCCGGCATGAGACGTAAAGTTATTGTGGATGCAAGAAGAATTTTGGACGAAGAAGAACTTTCAGAAAACGTGACCTACATAGGTGTAGGCAAGGGATGATTTGATTAAATTTATTAAAGAGTACCCACATCTACAGGCAATGGTTAGCCGGAATAGGTTGATACCTGTGATACTGATCGTCTTACTGGTCAGTTTTACTTTTATATCTCCTTTGAGCGCTAGCCAGGATCCAACAGAGATCACGCCCTTCATCGGTGAAGATGACGATTATGAGAAGGAGGTCGAGGTGGGTGAAAAAACAACCTTCAGATGGACAGTTTACTTTAACGTATCGGAACCATATGCGGTGAAAGTGGTCACAGAAGGTTTTGAAACCTGCCATACGGAGCTCACTCCCGACTTCTTTATCCTCCATGAGGACGAGAGTCACAGGATAGTGACCTTGACCGTTGAATTACCCAGGGCCCCTGAAAGGAGGGTAAAGGAAGGAGAGGTGAATTTCACTTTTAGACGTTTGGATGAGGCAGAACCTCGGTACCAGGAAAGTAGAAGAGCTAGGATCGAGGTGACAGGTCTTCCTCCAGTAGAAGATGAAAATACCATAGTAGGCGGATATGAGAATCCCCTACCTGAACCTTTCGACGGGCCTTTAGGTGCTTTCTTATTGAATTTATTGATATGGTTTATCATAGGTATGATCTCTTTTTTTGTAGTAACCCCCATACTTCATGCACTAGCTAGGAAGACAAAAACTGACCTAGATGAAAAGATAATCGTGATGATAAGGTTCCCTATACTGATATTGATATTTTTATATGGGATGATTTATTCCTTATTCAGATTGGATATACCCTTTGACATAAGGGCGAGCGTATTTCAACTCTACGCACTGGCAGTTTTGGTCATCGGGATCTATCTTTCTTATAAGGTACTAGGTGCCGTTTTAAATGAGATAGCGGTCAGACGAGGAGGGAAAAAATCACCGTTCGGTATAGTCTTGAAACCCGTTTTTGAGAAGATCGGTTTGATAATCATCCTACTCATCGGTCTGATCATATCATTTAGAATATTAGGTATAGAGGTCACCGCGGTCCTGGCGGGAGCGGGTGTTCTTGGTCTGGTAGTTGCATTTGCGGCACAAGACACGCTTTCTAATTTTTTCAGTGGTATTCATCTTCTCATGGACAGGCCTTTTGCGATGGGCGACGTTCTACTCCTTGAGAGCGGAGAGTACTGCAGAGTGGAAAAAGTGGGTATGAGAAGCACAAGGTTGTACAATATAAGGGATCACGAGATGATAATCTTACCTAATACTGCCATAGCTAATCAAAAGATAGTCAACGTGGCGAAGCCGGACTCGAAGATAAGAGTGCTGGTAAACGTCGGCGTAGCGTATGGTTCTGACATAGAACGGGTCAAGGAGATACTGTATGACGTTCTCGAAGATCACGAAGATATAATCCACGAAGAAGGATTTGAACCAGTGGTGCGGTTCACTGAGTTCAGCGATTCTAGTTTGGACTTCAACGTTCGGTTTTGGGTAGACCATTATCTAAAACAGTGGGACGTCGCTAGTGTCATAAGGGATAGGATCGACAAGGAATTCAGAGATGCGAAGGTAACTATACCTTTCCCACAGCGTACTGTTTGGCTGAAAAACGAAGACGGGAAAGATAAGAAGTAAAAAGTTGAAAAGATGATATAGATCTTTTTTGAGAGTATAGACCGTAAATTATACAAACGTTGTTCACTTTCACCGACCTCGTCAGAGTAAGATCGTCATGAACATGATACAATGGTTGCAGTCAAAGATAGTCCTCATAGCTGTTGTAGTAATCATGATATCCTCAGTAACTACCTTTTTTTATTATCAGATAGGTGAACTCGAAGAACAGGAGTTGGAGGGCAGAGGTCGAAAACTTTCTCGGATAATAACCGATATGCAAAATTCGGGAGTGGATGAGATGAGCCAGAGAGTGACTTTTCACGAGGAAAATGACGGAATATATCTCTCTCCAGAGGTGAATGGGGATCCGTATGACATGGAGATAACTACCGGCTATTTGAGGTTGAAACAGGACGGTACAGAAAAGATCATACCTTTGAACACCAATATTCACCTATGGGAACCCGGGATGATGAACCATACGGGTTATCTGAGTCCAGAAGAGATGGAATGGCGTGATGGAAGAGAATCATCTCTTGAATTACGGGCGGGAGATGTGGGTCTCAAGCTGATTTCACTACGATTATATGATGGCAGTGCTCATGAGAACCACATATTTATCAGGGAGGTGCCCTCTAGTTGAGAGGCTTTTTCGACCTTGCGGAGGATGAAAATGCAGTTATGGTTTTCGTGTTAGTAGGTGTGGTTCTACTGATACTGTCGTTTTTGGCAGGGGTCCTTTTTGCTAGGATCCAACTAGATGCACAGAGAGAAATCTCGGACACCGCTGATCTAAAAGAAGTTGATGGAGAATTTGAGAAGATCAAGAGAGAGCTAGAGAGTGCGGCCTGGGAATCGGGATTGAAAGCCGTGGAAAAAGTTAGAGAAGACGTATCCAAGAGTGGCGACGGCTACACTCTCGCCGAGCTCCAATCGAAGGTAGGAACTAATACCACACGGATATTTGAAAACTATTTCCGAGAAAATCACGAAGGCATCTCTCAGGTGGGTGGATACGAAGCAAGTTTTCATCTGAGACCTATACCTGATGGATGTCCAGACATAGAGATGATCCCACTGTATATCAGGGAGCAGAGAGGCGAAGAGTTAAGATGGGAAGAGATACCCGGATTTTTTAGAGTGAGCAGGACTGTCCATGTTGATCTAAGGAATGAAATAACCGACACATTTTCCAGCAGAAAGATGACCATAAGTAGGACGGTGGAGACCAACTTTTTTCTGATGGCCGAGAGGATGGAAAACTTCAGGTTGGAGAGGATAAGAAAATCTGTGGATCTGATGAGTTCAGCCTATTTACATGCAAAGATATTTGATAGCAGTGGTTTGAGTGAATTCGAGGTCGAAGGTGATTGGTTTGAAGTCTCTTTTGAAGATCATTTCAACACGAATTGGCTAGAGGAGTACGACGGCGTATCTGGAGGGTTTGGAAGTCACTATGTAGATACCAGGGAAGATCAGGGAGATATTTTTTTGGGGTATGAACGGGACATAGGGCCTGTTAGTGCTCATGAACTTATCGACGAAGACGAGATCCAAGCCATCGTTGAATTAGCACTTCTATTAGAACAGGCACGGGTGTTCCGTTCCTATGATGAAGAACTGCTGGATCGAACTGCAGACAGTTTTGGAGTAGAACAGGATACGCTGTTGGGATATCTAGGGGACGGTGTGGAGAACAAAGTGAATCTTGAAGCGTTGATAATCCGGCTATTTCAAGATAGGGGTACGCTATCAAAAGATATGTTTTACCCTGGTCCTTTTTTGAACAGAACGTTAGAAGGTGATCTTTTAAGTATAATAGATGATAACGAAGATTGGGTTAACACTACTTTCGGTATGATGAAAAGGTTGTTTGAAGGTGAGTTGTTAGGTGAAGGTAACAGATGGGAGTTCCAAGACCTTTCTGAGAACGTGACACATCCTTCTGACATATCGGCTGAAAAAAGCTACTTGCGAACTTTGATAAGTCTCTATTCGAACAACGTAGATGTGATCTTTGAAAGTTTTAAAGTCGATGAACTAGAAGTAAAAGAATATGTTGAAGATGAGATCCAAAATCTTGGTCCTCTGCCTTGGATGGAGAACAAAAAGATGATAGGTCCTGAAGGTGTAGATAAAATCACAGCCTCAATACTTCACACCGCTAAGAATCTTTCCGTCTCTTTAGGATTTCAGGATTCATCTTCTACTGAAGGCGCTACTCCTTTCTATTACACATTTTTTCTTTCGGACTGGGGTTTTGACGAACCCTTTGAGGGGAAGCTCGATACTGAAAAAAGACTGAACACCTATAATATGCAGAGGGTGATCGAAGGTAAAATAAGTAACGAGATCGAAACCAGGAAGGACACCTTTGAGGACAAGGCTGAAAGTGAATTCGAGATGATCCAAGATTTGGTGAAGAACTACAACCGGACTTTAAAAGAAGGGGGCAAGGAAGACCACCCTGGATGGAGAGAGGTGTGGGACGATCTCAATAGTACTCTAGAAGTAGTAAAAAATCTTTCTAGCAATGAACTCTTTGAAGAAGGTGAAGAGGGCAACATCACGTCTGTGTTGGACGAAAACTACTCCTTATTGAAGAAGCTAGAGGGAGATATCGATGGAGAAATAAGCGAATGGAACAGTGATATCGAGGATCATACACGGAACATAATACAGATACAGAAAAATTTTACCAAGAACGAGTGGACTTACGAAGTGTATAGTTATTTGGATGATGAGTTGGATGAAAAAAGTGGTAAGGAGGTTTTGGGTCTGATCGATGATTTTTTGAAAGCCCCTTCCTGCGAGTTGACGGAAAGGTTCGACTGGACATTAGAAAATTACTATGTGCATGAAGATATAACTATACCTCCCGAAGATCCTAAAGAGTCCGTAGGGCACGCCACTCTCGGTAATTTCACCGAGCATCTCAAAAGGGATTTTCTTCTTCCCTTGGATTACTCAAATCTATACGATCTTTTTAGGCGCATAAATATAAATTTATTTGACTTATCATCTCCTCGTGATGGTGAAGAAGAGGAAAGCTTGAGCAGGTTATGGTCCATACTTTTGGGCAGGGGGGACCCTTTTTCAGAACATCTTTCTGGTATCGAGTCCGTTATGGACTCTCTGGTCATCGAAGACGATGATATACATTCTGACCAACTTTCAGAGATAGATACCTGGTTCATCGAAGACAGTTTTACTCGCTCTATAGAAAAGTTAGAAGGAGTAAAAGAAGAATTGAGAGAAAAGTCCCATGAACTGTTGAAAGAAGATCTTGATGAGAACGCATACGAAGGATATGCGGATGCGAGTTTTTACCGAACGGCAGAGATGTTTTTAGAGAACATGATCAACGATATGGAAGGGCACGTTGCAAGTATCGTCGAAAAACAGAAAAGGTCGGGATATCTTTTTGAAAATGGAGGTGAGATAAGGAGTCTTCCGGTTTGTGCACTTCCTCTAGGGGGATTGACCGTATGGAACAATCGGTCGATAGAATACGGCTCTTCGTTCACTTTGGAACTTGAAGTTCATCTTGAAAGTGAGCATGATCTGATAGATATCCAAGAACGATCAGAAACCACTATCAGGGAATACCTCGGAGAAGTAAATTCTACGAAGGAATGGGTAAACCCCTTTTCAAAAGAGTACAAAGATCACTACCGCACCAATATATTTGTTGAATTTAACACGTCCGAGATGGACTTAAGGTTGAAAACAGGAGATAGTAAGCTGTTCACTTTTGAGAAATATTCTTCAGAGGAGGTTCGACGAACTTATAGCGCTGGAAACCACCGTGGAGTGATGGAAGTTCTGACACCTATGCCCCTTCTTGATAGGGATTACAAACCGTCATCCTTGGTTGACCACGAGATACGGGGTGCGTCTTTTGAACGGAACGTTTTCAATGTCTCGGAAAATAGGGTAGAACTGTCCTTGGATATTTGGGTGAGTGATGATGAACAAACTTTTACCGTAGAAGTCCTAAAAGAAGGCAGAGGAAGGAGGGTCGTCCCCAATCAATGGGGAAGATACAATCATTACTCAAATCTGAGAGAAGAAGATGAAAATCCTGTGATTCTATTCAGTGAAAGCGTTGAGGTAAAAGGAGGTACCCATGAAGATACGGAGCTTTCATTTGAGCTGGACACGGATAAATTTTTCAAGGAGGAATATAAAGAAAAACATCTTATAATCAGAGTGAAACCAGATATAGTGATGAATAGGATGCAAGATGAACAGGCTCTTGAACAGAAATATAGCGAGTCTTTTTCATCCCATGTTCCTTCTTTCACGTCTACTGAACAAGTTTTTTTAGTCAGTGATAAAGAGGCGTACATAGGTGTTTTCAGGATGGATAACGAAGCTAAAGGTGAATTTGATCTGGTAACGGGTCTACCTGAAAACAGTTGGGTGATAGAAAAGGATGGGATTCCTTTCATGATCGATTTAGAAGAGGTCATGGAGTACAGTAAAATCATATCTGGTAGGTATGGTCCTGCATCTACTTTGGAAAAGGCCAATATCCCTGTAGAAGCGGTTGTAGATGCAGGTGCGTCTGAAACCAAGATAACCCGTTTGCCAGAAAGTTGGTACCGTCTTGTGCTGGAAGATCCTTTTTCTCTAGTATTCATGGGCGCCCATGGCGAAAAAAATCATCTTTATCCAACAAGAGTGCTACCCTCATTGGAAGGGAAAGAACTCAACGAGGATATGTGGAGATCCTTTCAAAAATCGGCAGAATCCAAAGGCAGTTTGATAGGAAACGAGGCATACATATCTCTTCCCTCTCTGTTCCATACCACCGGAGCTAGATACATGGAGGGGGATGAGATCATGAAGGATCCAGGCGCAGGAACGAGTGGATATTTTTACTATGACCTCGAATCTCATAATTCTCCTGGGAGGATAGAACAGACCTATCGAGCGGTCGAAGATCTGGGAGAGATCTTAGCTAAATTAGAGGTAACTAGGGATAAAATAACGGCTCCATATGGTATGGGTGAGAAGAGCGATGTGTTGAGAGAGACGGGGCTTTTCGAAGAGTTTTTAAGGACCGACCCTACCAAGAGGGAAGAACTGTTTTTGGCGGCTTGCAGAGCGCGAGATGAGATGGGTAGAGTTGAAGAGTTGAAAGACAGGTATCCTGCGTTCAGCAAAGGTTCGATAGCGCTGAGTCTGGACATTTTGGGGGAAGATCTAACTGAGCAGGCACTGAGTTGGTTTGAAGAAGAGGATTATAACGAGCCGGTGAAGGAGCTAAGGGCTTTTCTTTCTTTCGATGGAACCTTTTTGAAAGAACTCCCCGAGAAGCTCGGCGAAGGAGACATGAGCTACAAGGAGGCGATAGGGGAACTGAGCGAGCAAATAGACATGGATTTCATGGACGCTAGGTCGTGGGGCGTCGAAGATCTTGATGACGTTCATTCTTTAGATCATCTGCTCGATAATTTTAAAAAGGATTCTATAAGCACCTCGGTATCTCATGGATTGAGACCGAGCGCTTTGGATCGATCAGAATACGAGATAGATATCGACGAGTTTTCCAAGGACTTGGACGAACTTTCATCTTCAAGGTATTTCGTTGAATTCGTTCAGGAGATGAACTCAGGGAACTATGAAAACCTCCCTTCCTTTTACTTCGCAGCTCGTGTCGAAGACTCCGAAGTTACTTGGATGCCCTTCGGAGATAAAGGTGCGCCCCTTCTCATAGAAGATCGTATAGGATATTACTACATGAGTATGGCAGAGAACGTTTCAGGAGATGAACTTCGACAATTCATAAATCACACCATCACCGACTCTATTCAAGACATGGAGGAGTCAAAAGACGGCTATGCACATAGGGAACGAGCTCTCATAATAATCGATGGAAGATTTGAACTGGAAGATGAGCAAAAAATCGAGCTTAAAAGACACATCAAAAAAGTAACAGAGAGTCACTGCCCTCACCATCACATCGTAGGGGCTGTGGAATTGAGGAGCGAGGGTGAGCACGAGTTAAGATACGTTCATCTGTAGTCAGAGATTCTAACTACCCTCTTTTCATAAAAAATATAGCGGACGTCGTCGAATGCTAACGCACTCACCTTGCCCACTAATTTTCATAAAAAATATAGCGGACGTCGTCGAATGCTAACGCACTCACCTTGCCCACTAATTTTCATAAAAAATATAGCGGACGCGACGGGATTCGAACCCGTGATGTCTGCCTTAGAAGGGCAGCGCCATGTCCGAGCTAGGCCACGCGCCCATGATAGTATTTTAGTCCCTCAATCCCAATCTATGACCAAATAAGAGTTTTTCCCCTTCTTCACTCTTCGTTGATCTCTTTTTCCTCCCTAGGTTCTTCTGTCTCCTCTTCAGTGTCATCCTCGACGATCTCTTTTTCTTCTTCTTCACTGATAACTTTTGACATCGCATTCAGCCGGTCTCCTCTCTTGAGTTCCATCACTTTTACACCCATGGTGTTCCTACCCTGCTTGCTAATATCATCTACTTGGGTACGTATTATCATACCCTTTTTACTCACAAGTATGATCTCCTGTCCTTCCTCCACCTTTGTAAGACAGACAACTTTACCGTTCCTTTCTCTGATGTTCATGGTTATGACTCCCTTGGCTCCTCGGTTCGTTTTTCTGTAATTCTTAACATCACACCGTTTGCCGTAACCCTTTTCGGTCAGGGTCAAAACAGTATCTTCTTGGTCCACTAGGGTCATACTGACCACCTCGTCGTTGTCTCTAAGGGTGGCTCCTTTAACGCCCATTGTATATCGACCAGTGGGCCTCACGTCGTTCTCTTCGAATCGTATAGCTTGCCCGTTTTTGGTGGCTAGCATCACTTCACCTCTTCCATCTGAGAGTTTCGTGTCTACCAATTCGTCGCCTTCTCTTAATCTTATGGCCCAGATGCCTGTGATCCTTGGATTACTGTAATCCGATAAGGAGGTTCTTTTGATCTTCCCCTCTTTGGTAGAGAACAGCAGATATTTGTCTTCGGAAAACTCGCTTACAGGGATAAGGTCTTCTATCTTTTCGTCAGGATCGAGTCGAGGTAACATGTTTACTATGGGTCTTCCTTTAGAGCGTCTGCTACCTTTGGGTAGTTTGTAGGCTTTGAGCCAATAGACTCTCCCCTTGTTTGTAAAGAACAGCAGATAATCATGTGAGTTTGAGATGAAAAGGTCAACTACATGATCTTCTTCTTTGGTGTCCATACCTATCAAGCCGACGCCTCCTCTCCTCTGTTTTCTGTAAGTCTCTACCGGTATCCTCTTTATGTATCCTTTTCGTGTCAAAGTTATCACTAGATCCTCTTCAGGTATCAGATCCTCTAGTTCTAACTCTACAGCGTCCTTATTTATCTCGGTTCTTCTTTCATCACCGTATTTCTCCGCGAGTTCATCTAGTTCTTCTTTTATTATCTCGAGGATCCTTTCTCTATCACCCAGTATCTCTTTGTACTCCTTTATCTCTTCCTGTTTCTCTTCATACTCGTCCTGAAGTTTTTCTCTCTCCAAACCGGTGAGTCTTCGAAGGCGCATATTTAGTATAGAAGTTGCCTGCTTTTCGCTAAGTAAAAACTCCGAGGTCAATCTTCTTTTCGCTTCGTCTTGTTCTTCAGAAGTGCGGATGATCTTTATCACTTTGTCAAGGTTATCTAAAGCCGTTAAAAGACCTTCTAATATGTGCGCTCTTTCCTGAGCTTTGTCCAAATCGAATTTCGTTCTGCGAGTAACCATGTCCACTCTATGATCGATATAGTGCTGTAGGGTTTCCTTAAGGTCTAGTATCTGTGGTTCGTCGTCCACCAGTGCCAGATTGATGACACCGAAAGTTACTTCCATCTGCGTATGTTTGAAGAGTTTATTCAAGGCAACTTCAGGTATCACACCTCTCTTCAGGTCAACCACGATCCTGACTCCGTCTCTATCCGACTCGTCTCTTAGCCCTGATACCTCGGTTATCACATCGTCCTTCACCAATCTTGCTATGTCCTCCACGAGTTTAGCTTTGTTGACCTGGTATGGGATCTCGGTGATTATTATCCTGCTTCTGTCTCCTCCTAGATCCTCTATTTTAGTTCTCGCTCTTATCTTTATCTTCCCTCTACCTTCGTTATAAGCGTTATAGACACCGTTGTAACCGTAGATTATACCTCCTGTGGGAAAATCTGGACCTGGAAGTTCGTCCATCAGATCGATCATCTCAACATCGGGTTCATCAATCTGTAGTTTTATCGCGTTCACCAACTCGTTTAAATTGTGAGGTGGTATATTGGTAGACATACCCACAGCTATACCGCTAGCACCGTTAAGCAAAAGGTTTGGGAGTTTAGCAGGCATGACTTCGGGTTCTTCCATACTTCCATCATAATTATCCCTGAACTCCACCGTATTTTTTTCCAGATCCTCCATCATCTCTTCCGCTATCTTCTCCAAACGCGTCTCGGTGTAACGCATCGCGGCAGCTTCATCGCCATCCATGGATCCAAAATTACCCTGTCCGTCCACCAATGGATAACGTAAAGAAAAATCCTGGGCCATCCTGACTAAAGCGTCATAAACAGCCTGATCTCCATGGGGATGGTATTTACCAAGTACGTCACCGACGACCCTTGCGGACTTTTTGTGAGATTTGTTTGAACTCAAACCTTCCTGTTTCATGGAGTACAAGATCCTTCTATGGACCGGTTTCAATCCATCTTTAACGTCTGGTAATGCTCTGCCAACTATCACGCTCATGGCGTAATTGATGTAAGAGTCCTGCATCTCTTCTTCTATGTGTTTTGTATGAACTTCTTCAGCGATATCAATATCTTCTTCAACTTCAGACATTTTTTCACCTCACACGTCGATATTAGTGGCGGCTTTTGCGTTCTCCTGTATGAACTCTTTTCTAGGCGCCACTTCCTTCCCCATCAAGAGATCGAACAATTCGTCCGCTTTTTCTGCATCTTCTACAGTTACTTTAGCGAGTATCCTATTTTCCGGGTCCATGGTGGTTTCCCAAAGTTCTTTAGGATTCATCTCACCAAGACCTTTGTATCTCTGTATGCTCACACCCCTCTTGCCTATATCATCCAACAGTTCACGTTTTTCTTTTTCGGTGTAAACATGATGAACGGCCCTCCCTTTCTTTATCTTATAAAGAGGTGGTTGAGCCATATACAAGTAGCCTCTTTCCAACAGCGGTTTCATATATCTGTAAAAGAAAGTGAACAGCAGGGTCCTTATGTGTGCACCGTCCACATCCGCGTCGGTCATTATTATTATCTTATGGTAACGTGATTCGTCGGGATCGAAATCATCACCTATGCCTGCGCCGAGGGCCGAGATGATGGAACGAATCTCTTTGTTTTCAAGCATCCTATCGAGTCTAGCTTTCTCCACGTTGATTATCTTACCCCTCAATGGGAGTATAGCCTGAAAGTCTCTATCTCTGCCTTGTTTAGCCGAACCGCCCGCCGAATCACCCTCTACTATGTATAATTCTGATTCTGCAGGGTCTGGGTTTGCACAGTCCGCCAGTTTTCCAGGTAGATCTATGCTCTCTAGAAGGCCCTTTCTTCTGGTTAGTTCTTTCGCTTTTTTAGCTGCCTGTCTCGCCTTTGCCGCAGTTATCGCCTTTTCTAGAATCACCTCTGCCACTTTCGGGTTCTCTTCTAAAAAGCTCATCAACGCCTCGCCTACTATGGATTGTACTATACCGCTCATCTCGCTGTTACCTAATTTTGTTTTTGTCTGTCCTTCGAATTGAGGTTCTGGAAGTTTTACGTTTAAGACCGCCGTCAACCCCTCCCTGTAATCTTCTCCTCGTATGTGTAGGTCTTCACCGCGACCGTTCCTTTCGCAGTAACTGTTCAGAGTCCTTGTCAAAGCCGCTCTGAATCCGCTTAGATGTGTGCCCCCTTCCTTTGTATGTATGTTGTTAGCAAAAGCCAGGATATCTTTGGCGTATGAATCGGTCTTGTGCTGCATAGCGACTTCCACGTGTACTCCGTCTTCTCTTTTTTTGAAGTATATAGGCTCAGGATATAATCTTTCTTTATCTTGGTTTAGGTACTTTACAAATTCGACTATCCCTCCTTCATAATGGAAGACTTCTTTTTTTGTTTCTTCGTCTTCCTCGTCTATCCTTTCGTCTTTGAATACAATCTTCAATCCTTTGTTCAAGAAAGCCAGTTCTCTCATCCTCTCCTTCAACGTCTTATAGTCGAATTCTATGGTTTCAAAGATCTCTGGATCGGGTCTGAACCTGGTTATGGTACCACTACTAGCTCCGTCTTTCCCTATTGTCTCCACTTCCGAGATCGGGTCTCCTCTTCTATACCTCTGGCGATAAACTTTTCCTTCCCTTTTAACTTTAACTTCTAGCCATTCAGAAAGAGCATTTACCACAGAAACTCCAACGCCGTGTAGACCTCCAGAAACTTTGTAACTTTTACTGTCGAATTTTCCTCCGGCGTGGAGTTTTGTCATCACTATTTCGACACCGGGAGCATCGTGCTGAGGATGCTTGCTTACCGGTATACCTCTCCCGTTGTCAGACACCTCCACACTTTCGTCGGATTTGATGGTGACTTCGATCTTGTCGCAGTAACCTTCCATGGCCTCATCTATGCTGTTGTCCACAACCTCGTAAACTAGGTGATGGAGCCCGTTCTCGTCAGTACTGCCGATATACATACTCGGCCGCTTTCTCACCGCCTTGAGGCCTTCCAGCACCTTGATCTTGTCAGAATCGTAAATCTCTTTTTTATCTACCACTGATCCTTCTTCCATATTTTTGACCTACCTTTAAATCTGAATATATGTTTCACAAACGACTGAAATAATCATACGATTTTCCAGCTTCATCGTTGCGGATTTAGAGTACATCCTGGGTTCTTTTAACCGAGTTTTCTAACACAAAAAATCACATGGTTTCGGCCTATATTAATCTTTCCACCCCTGGGTATAAAAAGGACCCGTACCCCTAGATATGTTCGTACTATAACTCTATTTTTTTTCTTTAATTTTCTTTCTAATTTTTTTGTCTAACCATTTTTGATAGAGATGATCATATATTAGGCCGGCGCCTATCAAAGGAAAGGTTAACCATATCAAAACAGTACCATCGAAAAAAAAGCTGCTGAGAAGTAAAGCCGCGGCTAGAGATGCGAATAGATACGGGATCAAACTTTTAAGATCCATGGGAACTTTTATCTTCTTCATCTCCTTATCACAGGAGGGACATTTTCTTTTGAATCGGCTGTCCGATATCTCTTCACATTTCTTACAGATATAGCGGGTGGGCATCAGATCGTTAGGATGGCAAATGCTCTTAGTTATATATTGTTTTGACGGTAAATACCACTGCAAAACAAAGGTACAAATCAAAAAGAAATACTTTTATCATCCCTGTTATTTTGGATTCGTGGTGCCTAAATGAGCGAGAAAAGGATATTCGATCATCCTGTACTAAAATTCGATAGAGGCCAGGAGTTTTACTTCGAGTTTGAAGGTAAAAAGATCAAAGCTTATGAAGGGGAAACCATCGCTTCTGCCTTGTATGCAGACGGTCTTACGAAATTTACCGAGAGTAAAATATTGGAAAGACCAAGGGGGTTTTTCTGTGCTATAGGAAAGTGTTCATCCTGCATCATGTCTGTAAACGGTAGGCCCCATGTTAGGACCTGTGTGACTCAAGCAGAAGAAAATATGAAAGTCGAAAGGCACGGAGCTAGACCTAAATTTCCCGGGATAGATGTCGGAAGAGGGAAGGAGATAAAAGAAAAGGAGATCGAGATAGCGATCATCGGCGGAGGTCCCGCCGGGCTCATGGCTGCAATAACCGCCGCAAAATTAGGTAGCGAAGTTCACCTATTCGATGAAGGCTCTAATCCAGGAGGTCAATTGATAAAACAAACACACCAGTTCTTCGGTAGCCATGAAGAGGACGCGGGGACTAGGGGTATAGTTATCGGAGAGAATCTAGCTGAAGAAGCGCAGAAACTCGGCGTAAACATACATCCTAAGACCAAAGTACTTGGATACTACTTCGATAGGAAGGTCGCCGTTGAGCGGAAGGGTCGGTTTGAAATCTATGATGTGGGAGGTATAGTCTATGCGGGAGGAGCTATAGAAAATTATCTCGCCTTCGAAAACAACGATTTTCCGGGTGTTTATGGAGCAGGAGGAGTGCAAACACTCATGAACGAGGAAGGGATAGTTCCGGGTGAGAAAGTGCTNATGGTGGGTTCCGGTAACGTGGGGTTGATAGTCAGCTACCAGTTACTCCAAGCCGGAGTNGATGTGGCGGAGGTGATAGAAGCGCTTCCCNCCATAGGCGGTTATCAAGTTCACGCTTCAAAGATAAGGAGAGCCGGCGTGCCGATCCAAACAAGCCATACGATNGTTAAAGCGGTCGGCGAAGATGAAGTCGAAGGCGCGGTAGTTCACCAAGTGGATGAAGATTGGAAAAAAGTTGAAGGAACAGAAAGGAAGATCGACTGNGATATCATCTGCTTAGCCGTCGGTCTAAGACCTGATACGAGTTTCCTGAGACAGGCCGACTGCGAGATGGAGTACGTGGCGGAACTGGGCGGTTTTGTTCCACTAAGAACAGAGGACATGAGAACGACTACAAAAGGCATCTACGTGGCCGGTGACTCAGCCGGCATAGAAGAGGCTACCGTCGCGGCCTTAGAAGGAAAATTGGCAGGAGCGGCTCTTCACGAGGAACTGAATGAGGAAGATGAAGAAACGAAAAGATTGAAAAGAGAAGCTAAAAAAGGACTAGAACAGATGAGAAAAGGACCCTATGG
>SL_8KL_010_SEDDRAFT_10000071_pt1 | contig 74373 bp, 66 predicted proteins | sample SodLakKL_010_SED_4_FD_11160 | JGI IMG/M metagenome (IMG submission 11160)
GGCCTGCCACCCCGAACTGGCCCGACGGCTGAAGATCGACATCTGGTTTTGCGATCCCCATGCACCCTGGCAGCGCGGCTCGAACGAAAACACCAACGGCCTGTTGCGCCAGTTCATGCCCAAGGGCACAGACCTCGGCGACGCAAGCCAGACCTGGCTCAATGACGTCGCAGCGCTGATGAACAACCGCCCGAGGAAAACGCTTGGTTGGAGAACCCCCGCAGAAGCCATGGCCGACGAAATCGCGGCCTTCAAATCAACTGTTGCACTTGAAGTTGGAATCTAAGCCTTGTGACCCTCGTCCAAGCTTACCAACAAGTGAGCACTGAAATTGATTTTGATATATTCAGGTATTATGAAATATAGCGCGCAGAATCGATGTTCTGGCGACCCAGCAGCGAAAGTTGGTCACCACGCGGGCTGGGCTGCGTGCACTGCTGAATCGACAAGTTCACACGTCTGCGTTGCATTCGGCTGGTTTACATTGGCAGCAGAGTTGCTACAGATCATTGTCGATGGGGCAACTGCCGTAAGCGTCTATTCGCCCCTCTCGTCATGCCTGAACCGCTGTGACCTTTTTCAACGGCAAATGAAAGCTCGACACAGCGAGCAGCATATCCGACGGTTTGCAGGAAACGGGTGGTAGGGTCGAAAGTGTCAGTCTCATCATCAGGGTCAGCCGCTGAAGCGCGAACTGTGCAGAACCATGCTTTGGTCATTGAACTGCTGAGTGATCTGATCCGCGCCCCTGTGTGCCAAACCGATGCCGCGATTGACCGCGTGCTGTCGCGGCTTGGTGCGTTTTGCGACATGGACCAAGCCTGCCTTGTCCGCTTGCGCCGCAAGGACGGGAGCGCATGTGCCGACACGACACATGCGTGGCGCAGCCCGCAAAACACAGCACGCACCGCGATGGGCGATGTTTTGTTGCCACAGATCATTGATGCGTTGCGCACAAGGTTTGTCGCCGATTGCGACACTGTGATTGACATGCTGGATGTGTCAGCACTTCCTGCAACTGCGCCGGACAAGAAACTATTTTTGGCGCATGGTGTCGGGGCTTTGCTGGCGTTGCCGATGCAGGCTGGCGGGCGGTGCACGGGTTTCATCGGCTTCACTGCCTCCTCCAGCCGTCAGCCCTTTGACGGGGCAGAGGTTCAGTTGATCAAGACTGTTGCTGATGCTGTTGGCAACCTGTTGGCGCGGGTGGATGCAGAATCCGAAATTGCGCGCACGCGCGACTCGTTGGCTGCGGCGCGCAACCGTTTACAGGCAACCCTCGACGCGCTGCCAGACCTGATCTTGGAAGTGGATGCAGAAGGGCGCTATCGCAGTGTCCATACCAGAGATCCCGGCCAGATGATGCTGTCACCAGAGGCGTTGATTGGCCATACGGATGAAGAATTGATGCCGCCAGACATCGTGGCGCTGAACCGTCAGGCAATGGCAGAAGCGCGGCTTAAGGGGCGGTCGGGGCCACACCCGTTCGACATCGACACACCGCGCGGGCGCCGCCGTTATGTTCTGACAGTCACCACGCGCGCCGCCAACAAGTCTGACGAGAAGCCGGGTTATGTCTTTATCGCCCGTGATATGACCGAAGAATGGCGCCTGCAACGCGAGACGGAGCGCCTCAGTCTGATCGCGCGACATATGACCAATCTGGTGCTGATTGCCGATACCGAGCAGCGCATAGAATGGGTTAACCCCGCATTTGAGGCCCGCACTGGCTGGCTTTTGGAAGATGTGCGCGGCAGGCACCCGCAAGAAATATCCCGGGGGCCGGAAACCGACAGCGCGACAAAGATGCGCATCGACACAGCGCTTGCGGCACTGGAACCCGTCCGCGACGAAATCCTGAACTACACCCGCGATGGCAAACCCTATTGGGTAGATGTGCAGGTCTATCCTTTGTTGGGCAGCGACGGGGTGCATGTTGGATATGTGTCTGTAGAAACCGATATTACAGAGCGAAAGCGACAGGACGCAGCCCTTGAGAGGTTGGCGCATGACGCCAATGAGGCGCGCGCGCGGCTGGAAATGGCGGTCGAGGCACTGCCGGATGCCTTTGCATATTATGATGCAGAAAATCATCTGGTGTTGTGCAATCAGCGCCACCGTGACCTGTATCCAAAGGCCGAAGTGTCGACCGGCGCGCGCCTGCATGACCTGTCGGAGAACATTGCTGGCATAGATGCCGCGATGACCTATTGCTTGGGGCCACAGTTTGCAGGGCAGGGGGCCTATACCAAAACACGCATGGCGGCGGGGCGCTGGCTGCGGGTCATTGAACACGCCACGCCAGATGGCGGGCGCGTCGCGATGGAAGTCGATATCACCGAACTGAAAGAGGCAGAGCGCAGGCAGGCAGATATCATCCACGGCGCGCAAGCCGGAACATGGGAATGGAACCTTGTGACCGGCGTCAACCTTGTGAACCCGCGCTGGGCCGAGATGGTGGGGTATACGCTGTCAGAGCTTGGGACGAATGATATTCAGGTTTGGCGCGGGCTGGTCCATCCTGACGATCTTGCTGCCGCAGAAGCGAAACTCGCGCAGGTTTTTTCCAGAGAGATTGATCGCTTCGAGTATGAATTGCGCATGCGTCACAAACAGGGACATTGGGTCTGGGTGTTGTCGCGGGGCCGTGTTGCGCGCTGGTCGCCCGAAGGGGCACCGGAAATCATGGCCGGTGTGCATATTGATATCACAGCCCTCAAGCGGGTCGAGGAACGGCTGGAGCAGATTATCGACGCAGCGTCTGCGGGCACATGGGAATATGATCTTGCAACCGGCGCGCAACATGTGAACGACCGTTGGGCAGAAATGCTGGGCTATAGCCGTGCGGAACTGTCAGACAGCCCGGATTTCGGGTTCAGAGCGCTTTTGCATCCGTCCGATTCGACCATGCTTAACCAGCAGCAAAGGGATGCGTTGTTGATGGGCTGCGACAGTTTCGGCAACGAGATCCGCTTGCGTCACAAACAGGGGCATTGGGTCTGGGTATTGTCGCGCGGGCGCGTGATCGCGCGCGACGATAGCGGTGCGGCGCGCAAGCTGGCGGGCATACATCTTGATATTACGGAGCGAAAAGACCTTGAATCGCAACTGGTGGTCGAGCGTGATTATCTTTCCCGATTGATGGACACCTCTGCATCGGGGATTGCTGCTTTGGATGCTCAGGGCCGGATAATCTTCGCCAACCGCGAGGCAGAGCGCATCCTGGGGCGCAGCGCCATAGAAATGCAAGGTATGACCTACGATATCGCGAACTGGAAGATCGAGGCGCTGGATGGTGGCCCGTTTGATCCGAATGATCTGCCCTTCGCGCGCGCGATTTCAGAACAGCGGATTGTGCGCAATGTTCGCTTCTCGATAATCCGGCCCGATGGGATGCGCCGTGTCCTGTCTGTCAATGCCGCCCCGATCAGTACCGAGGGTCCGGAAGTGCGGGTCGTCGTCTCGATCAGCGACATTACCGAACAAGCGGCCGCCGAAAATGAATTGCGCGTTGCAGCCCGTCAGGCAGAGGCCGCGAACCGCGCCAAATCCCACTTTCTGGCCAATATGAGTCATGAAATCCGCACACCGCTGAACGGTGTTCTGGGCATGGCGCAAATTCTTGAGGGTGAACTGACTGAGCCGGCCCACAAGCATATGCTGGGCATCATCCGCGATTCCGGTCAAACGCTGCTAAGCATTCTGAATGACTTGCTGGACATGTCCAAGATCGAGGCTGGCAAACTGATCCTTGAGGAGGTGGCCTTCGCTCCGGTCGATATTCTGACCCGTGTCGAGAGTATGCACAAGCTTGCAGCCGTGGAAAAAGGGCTGAGTTTCGAGGTGCGCCTCGGAAAAGATGCGCATTTGCCCCGCTGCGGTGATCCGAACCGCCTGAGCCAGATCCTGCATAATCTGGTCAGCAATGCCGTTAAGTTCACAGAGCATGGCCGTGTCGTTGTGACGCTATCGGCAACTTGCGAAGACAGTGTGGATATTTCGGTTCAAGATACCGGCATTGGAATGACGCCGGAACAACAGACCCGGATGTTCGATGATTTCGAGCAGGCCGACGGAACCGTCACGCGGCGCTTTGGCGGCACTGGGCTGGGTATGGCAATTGTGCGGCGGCTGATCGGGCTTATGGAAGGCGAGATCACAGTGGAAAGTGCCTTGGGGCGCGGAACAACTGTGCATATTGCGTTGCCGCTGTCGCGCGCGTCGCATTCCCCGGAAAAAGACCCTGCGACAGTCACGCGCGCCCTGACCGGAATGCGGGTGCTGATCGCAGACGACAATGCGACCAACCTGCTGATCTTGAAAACCATGCTGTCCAGTCTGGGGGTCACATCGGTATCGGTCAGCGATGGCCGCGCCGCGGTCGAGGCGTGGGAACCGGGCCGGTTCGATGCCATTTTGCTGGATATTTCCATGCCGGAACTGGACGGGATCAGCGCCTTGGCCCAAATCCGCGCACGCGCCGATGCGCAAGGTGTCGCCATGACCCCTGCGCTGGCTGTTTCGGCGAATGCCATGACGCATCAGGTGGCCGAGTATATCGCCGCAGGGTTCACGTCGCATATTGCCAAACCGTTCAAGCGCGCCGATCTGGAAGCGGGCTTGTCTGCAATCGCCTTGCAGCGCGCATGACGTGGCGCGCCGCGCTTGTCGCGGTCTTGTGAAGGGTGCGATTGAAACTTTGCGTCACGACCCACGTATCCATGTGTAATATTTGCTCAAGGTTTGGAGGTAACATGGCCCTGACACGCAGAGTTTTCCTGACAGGTTCCGCAACGACACTTGGGGCGGGTGTACTTATCCCTTCCATTGCAAGCGCCAATAGCGTGGCTTTCGACAATGACTGGGATCATCTGACATTCCGGCGTCTGACCCCCAACCGGTTCGAGTTGCGCCAAAGCTCGCTGACTGTCATCTCGGAGGGGGCCTCGTCTATTCTCTACCGTATTCTGCCCGCGGGTCTGCGCGACCAGACAAGTGCAAGCTGGTCATGGGAAGTGGAAAGCTCTGCGCCGCCGTCGGATCTGTCGCAGATTGGCAATGATGACAGGAATCTGGGCGTTTTCTTTGTCAGTATGCCAGAACAGGATGCAGCCGGGGTGCGCGAAGGCTCTAGCATCGCGCGGCTGTTGCGCAACCGCTCGGCACGGGTGTTGATGTATACGTGGGGCGGCAATCAGGCACCGGGCACCGTTGTTCCCAGCCCACATGCGCCGGACCGTCTGCGCAATCTGATTACACGGCGGCCTGAAACCGGGCGCTTTTCTGAATCGGTCGATCTGACCCGTGATTTTCCGCGCGTGTTCAATACGCCTTTGGAAAAGCTGGTTGCGGTTGCCGTGTCATCCAACAGCGAAAACACACCAACGCGCGTGGTCGCGCATGTGCGCAATCTGACGCTTGGCTGACGGCAGGATCACCTGCCCTGCGCTTTGGGGGCATTCTGTGCGCGGTTGCGCCACGCATACAGCACCCAAGGCACGGCCCCAAGCAGGGCCGCACAGGCGATTGCGGCACCAAAGACGATGCTGGCCGCAACGGCTGTTTGCGCGCCGATGCCCACAACCGGCCACAACAGCGCCGCCGCCCCTTCGCGCAGGCCCCAACCGTTTAGCGTGACCGGCACCAGCATCACCATTAGCGTGACCGGCAGCACAAAGATTGCCACCTCAAACGGCAGGGCCACCCCGACTGCCCGCGCTGCCGCCCAGAACCCCAGCAGGTTGCATGTCAAAATGGCCGCGCTCAGCCCCAGTTGCGCGCGCCAGACCTTCGGCGCAAACCATGCGCGCTGCACGGCGTCCAGCAGCTTTGGCATCACCCGCCCCAGGGCATAGGACAGGGCGCCCAACGCGCCCATCCCGCCCAGCAGCGCAAGCCCAATCAGCGGGCCATACCACAGGCCCAGCCCGACCGCCGCAATCGCGGCCAGCGCGATCTGGCCCGCAAGCCGTTCAATCACCACTGTTGCCGCCGCCATCTGCCAGCCGCGCAAATGGCGCATGCGCAAGACGCGCCCCAGATCGCCCAGCACGCCACCGGGCAGAAACGTGTTCACCAGAACAGACAGCCCATATTCACTAAGCGCCAGACCGCGCGACAGGCCCAAATCAAGCGCCTGCGCCGTGACGCGCCAACGCAAGGCGGAAAGCGGGATTTGAAGCGCCAGAGACAGGCAGGCCAGCATGAACCACGGCCCCGACATGCCCTGCAAATCGGCAAAGATATCGCCTGCACCGATTTGCCAGAACACAGCCGCAATCAACGCAAGTGAGGCAAGCGCGCGCAACAGCACCTTGACGCGTGCGCTCATGGTATGGTCGTGCTCAGCCGTTCCAGCAACAGATCGCGCAAGGCGTCCATGCGCAGGGCGGGCAGGTCGGGCGCAGGCTGCATCCCCGCGCTCCAGCCGATTTCGGCAAAGCGGTTGACCAGATCATCCGGCCCGATGATATGTACAGGCACGTCATACCCCTGCACGCCGGACACAAAGCGCGCAGGCTCGTGATCGCCCAGCATGACGATCAGCGGTGGGTCATCGGCATGGCGCGCGGCCCATGCCCCCACCGCTTGCAGGCTGTAATCAATTGCCAAGCGAAACTGGTCGCGCACGCGGTCATGGTCACGCCAGACCACCTCTGGCGGATCGCCTGACAAGGCCCATTGGTTGAAGATGGTGCCATCGCCAATCTCGTCCCACTCCACCAATTCGGGGATCGGCACCCAAGGCGCGTGGGAGGAAACAAGCGCCACCTGCGCCACTTGCGCATCGCGGTCCGGCTGGTCACGCTCCAGCCTGTCCAGCGCGTGCAAGGTGAACTGGTCAGGCATCGTCACCCAGTTGAACGGCTCACCCTCATAGCCCAGATCGGAGGCGTTATAGATAGCATCAAAGCCGAAATAATCGCCTTCGGGCCACGGAAAGATATGCGCAGGCTTGATCGCAACCGTGCGCAATCCGGACTGTTGTGCGAAATGGAACAGGGTCTTGCGCGGGCTGGCCAGCAGCGCGCGGTAGCGCCCTTGGGTGTTCAGCCACATGCCCGAAGCAACCGAGCCATGCGCAAGCCAGCTTTGCCCGCCGACCATCGGCGCTGTGGCCCAGCCTGACCGCATGGACAGGCCACGGCCGCTCAAATCGTCCTCAATCTCTTGCAGGGTGCCTGTGTGGGTTGGAACATATAGCGGGTTCTCGAAGCTGGACCGCCCATAGCTTTCGACATACACGATAATCAGATCGCGCCCGTCCAGCAGGTCCAGCAAGGGGCCAGCACCGCGCATCGGGTCTTGCAGCGCGGCCTCTCGAAAACTTGCCAGATCGGCGCGGGTGTCACGAAACTGCTCGACCCGTTCAACCGCAACCCGCGCGGTAAAGGCCGCTCCGGGCAGATTGGCGCGCACAGGTTCCGGCAGGCTCCATGCGCGTCGGGCCTGTCCGATTTCGGCCACGGCTAGGGCAACAGTCGGCACCAGTGCGATAGCTGCAATAATCTGGCCCGTGCGCCCAGCAGGCAGCGCCGCCCAGACCCCCATCGCCCACCACAGGGCCGCGACAAGCGCCACAAACCCGACCAGCACGCCAAACACTGCCAGCCCCGCCAGCGGCAGGCCGACACTGCCTTGCAGCAATGTCCAGCCCGCATGGACAAGGCTCAGGTCCACCAGCAGGTTAAAGCCCCGGTTGAAGGCGACGAATGTGCCGAAATCGGCCAGCTTCAACAGCACAATCAACGCCAGTGCCGCGACCAGCGCCATACGCAAGGCGATCCCGACCGCACTGCGCCCCAACAGGACCAGCACGGCCAGAAGGGCGGGCAGTTCCAGCGGAAACATCCGCAATGCGCCCCATGTCATCGCCTGCGGATGGTTGGGCTGGATCAGCACCAGAAACAAGATCAAAGTTGCGATCAAATAGCGCGCCAGTGTCATTGGCGTTGGCCTTTCTGGCCCAGCAGCCAGCGAATATCGACCGCAAAGGACAACACCATCGCCAAAAGTAGCGCGCCTGCGATCAGGCTTGACACGGGCGGCTGCACAAGCGGCGCCAGCAGCGCCACCTGCACACTCATCTGCATGGCCGCCATTGCCTTGCGCCAATACGCATCGGGCAGGGGCGCGCGCAACACGGGCCAGACCATGATTGCCGCCAGAAATGCGGGGCGCAACAGCCCAAGTGCGACAAACCACAACCCGACCTTGTCTGCCTGCCACGCCAATAGGGCCAGCACCAGCGCGAATGCCACATCCGACTCCACGTCAAACCGCGCCCCGAAATCCGAGCGAAGCCCGCTGCGCCGCGCAAGCCACCCGTCCAGCCCGTCCAGTGCAAGTGTCAGGCCAGCAAGCACCACCAGCAGCCACCCCAGACCGATCAGGGCATGGGGGACAAAGATCAGACCGGCGAGAATGCAGATGCCAGCGCCGCGTGTGACTGTCACTACATTGCAAAGCCCCAGCCGGTCATGCGGATACGCGCCCCGCGAAAGCCCCATCAATACACCCATACTGCCCAGCCCCAAAAGCGTTGCCGTTGCCATGGCGGCGTCTTTTGGCATGGTCGAGCCGCCAAGTTCTGCAAGATTGTAACTCAGCCATGTCGCCATTGGAACAAGCACAGCCAAGGTGCCAAGCGCTTGCACCATGACAGAGCGCTGCGCCACCGTGGGGGCCAATTTGGAAGGGGATTGCGGGTTCAACATCGCTGTGATCTTAGTGCCTGCGCCCAAAGGTCAATCGAATTTGCACCAAACACACGAATTGATGATCGCCATGCGACCTTGCCTTGCTCGCAGAAGCACTATTATCAGGCTGAAATCTTTTGCTTGAGCGGATAGAAACATGAACGCCGACGCGATCAGACCAGTTAAATACGCAAGTTTTACGCGACTTTTGCATTGGGTCAGCGCACTCATGATCGTGGGCATGATCCCGATCGGGGTAATCATGCAGCAAGACGGGCTGGAAAGGGCCACGCAGGATTTCATGTTCATTCTGCACAAGAATGGCGGTGTGATCTTGCTGATGCTTGTTCTGGCGCGCCTGCTGTGGCGCAGCGTGACCCCCGCACCGCCGCCCCCCGCGCATCTGCCGCAATGGCAGGTGACGGCAGCGTTCACTGTGCAATGGGGGTTGTATCTGATGTTGCTGGTGATGGCGATCAGCGGTTATGTCCGTGTGCGTGCAGGCGGTTTTCCGATCGAGATGCTTGATGCCTTGAATGTGCCCAGTTTCGTGCCCAATCCGATCCACTGGCGGAAACGGCGCAGACCATTCACTCCAACGCGCGGTTTGTGCTGGTTGCGCTGATCCTTGTGCATGTGGGCGCAGCGCTGCGCCATGCTTTTGCGCGGGACGGTGTATTCAGCCGCATCTGGCCGCCCGTGGGGCGCGGATGAGACAGGCGCTCACCCGCGCGCGCCTGCGGCACATCTACGTGACCACAGGCCTGACAGCCGCGCTGGGCGTGTTGCTGTTGAACGGACTTGATCTGGGGGCCACGCATCCAGCGTTGTCGGCGCTTGTGCTCGTCTTGTTTGTCATCAACAGCTTTATGCTGATCTCGGCTGCGGGCGTAACTGTGGTCGGACTGGCGCGCGGCCCTGCGCGCGATGCCACCACGCGCCCCCCGCCTGAGGATCGCTGTGCGGTCTTGTGGTTGCTGTGTGGCGAGCCGCCAGAGCCTGTTGCGCTGCGCGCCGCAGCCTTGCGCGGCGCGCTTGACCGTGCGGGCCAAGGCGCGCGCACGCAGATTTTCGTTCTGTCCGACACAACCGAGCCAGAGGCCGTGGCCCGTGAACAGGCCGCGTTCAAGGGCATGGACGGGATGGTGATCTATCGCCGGCGAACGCAAGCGAGGGGCCGCAAACCGGGCAATCTTCAGGATTGGCTGACGGTCTATGGCGCGGATTTCGACACGATGCTGGTGCTGGATGCCGATAGCGGCTTCAGCCATGAACGCTTGGCACAATTGCGCCAGCGGATGGCCGCGGACCCCAAGCTGGGGCTGGTTCAGTCTGGTATCAGCCTGCGTCCCGCAGCCACACGGTTTGGCCAAATGCAGCGCCTGTCATCGCGCCTGTCGGGGCCGGTCTTTGCCAATGGCCTGTCGCGCCTGAGCGGGGATGCGGGCAATTACTGGGGGCATAACGCCTTGTTGCGGGTGCGCGCCTTTCAGCAAGTGGCGCGTTTGCCCGAACTGTCGGGGCCACCGCCCTTCGGCGGGCCGGTCCTGAGCCATGATTTCATCGAGGCGGCCTATCTACGCCGCGCAGGCTGGAAGATTGTCATAGACGCCGATCATCGCGGCAGTTTCGAGGATGCGCCTGAAACACTGGCCGCACATCTGCGCCGCGACCGCCGCTGGGCGCAAGGCAATCTGCAACATCTGCGCATGATCGGGGCGGCAGGGCTGCATCCTTCCAGTCGCCTGCATCTGCTGGCGGGCATTCAATCCTATCTGTCAGCGCCGATCTGGTTGTTGCTGGTGGTCATGACCGGCTCTGGCGCGGTCCATGCCACGGCAGGGGTCATTTTCCCGCTGCTCGGGGTGTTGATCGCGCTTCTGGTGCCGAAACTGGTTGCTGTTCTGGCCCGCCGCAATCTGTCGCGGCATCGTTGGCGGCGCAGAATTATGCTGCGCGCCCTGTGGACCGAGCTGGCGCTGACAACCGTGTTCGCGCCCATCAGCATGGTGCGCCGGACCGGATTTGTGGGGGCGGTTCTGATGGGGCGGGCGCAAGGGTGGGTTCCTTCCGGTCTGGCAGTGCGCACCCCACGTTTGCAAGGCATGGCGGAATCGCTGGTCGGGCTGGTCATCGTGGTGATGGTAACCTTGCCGCAAGCGTTGATCAGTTCGCTTTCGGCGGCGCAGATGTCGGGGCTTCTGGTCATGCCCGTCGCTTTCCCGCTGCTGTTTGCGCCCCTTCTCTATCGCTGGTTTGACCGCGTGGGTGCGCGCAATGCGGTGGCCGCCTATTACGACGCCAGCACGCGGCGGTTCCTGAATGTCGGCGGCAGTGGTGCCGCCCTTGCCATTCATCGCCCGCTTTGGGCCGAGGGGGTCAGCACCATCGAGCAGGCCTCGCACCATGTCAACGATCTGATCGCCGACGCTGCCGAGGGGGCGCTGGGCCATCCGCCACGCTCGGTACGCGATATGGGGTGCGGCGTTGGGGGCAGTGTGTTTCACTTGGCACAGCGCTGGCCGGATGCGGATCTGTGCGGCATTACGATCAGCGAAGAACAGGTGCTGATCGCGCAGCACGTGGCGACAGAGCGGGGGCTTTCACAGCGCTGCCGATTCATACGCTCGGACTTCACCCTGCCCATGACCTTGCCGGGGGCAGAGCTGGTCATTGCGGTTGAAAGCCATGTTCATGCGCGCAGTGCTGCGCAGTTTCTTGCAGCGGCACAGCGCCATGTGCTGCCGGGTGGGGTGTTGATCGTTGTGGATGACATGCTGGCGCTGCCCCCCAATGCGCTGTCGGACCCCGACGCCGCACGGCTGGAGGCGTTTCGCAGGGGCTGGCGGCTGGGTCATGTGCCTGCGCGCAGCAGTCTGCTGGATGCGGCACGGGAAACCGGCTTTGACGCAGTGCAAAGCCTTGATCTGACCCCGTTGTTGAAGCTGGACCGCCTGCGCGACCACGCGCTGCGCTATGTCGGCCCGGTCGCGGATCGTCTGGGGCTGGCGCAGGTTCCGTTATTTGGCAACATGATTGGCGGCAATGCGCTGACCGAAGGCTATCGTGCCGGTGTGATGTGCTACAGCTTTGTGGTGTTGCAGCGCCGTGGGGTGGCAAGATCTGTGCGCCTTGATCGTGCCGATGCTGCATCTGGAATACCGGCATGATGACACGTCGCGCGCTACTGGCGATGAGTGCGGCAATGCTGCCATCCCTCACTCTCGGGGTACGTCCGGCAAAAGCCACGGCAAGTGACCTGTCCGACCCTGAGGGGGTGATCGCGGCCGCCCGCGCGCTTGCACAAGCCCCCTATCAGCCCCAAGGCGGCACACTGGCACCGCCATTCGACGGGCTGGATTACGACAGCTACCGCGGCGTCACGCCGAAAGAAGGCAAGGCCGCCGCACTTGCGCTAGGTGACAATTACCGTGCAGACCTGTTGCCGCCGGGGTGGCTGTTTCCTGACCCTGTCTCAGTCGATTTGCCGGGGCATGATATTGTTTTTTCTGCCGATTTATTCGCTTTTGATGAACGCCTTGTCACGCGTCCCGATGCGCCGGTCGATTATTCTGATATGGGTTTTTCAGGGTTGCGATTGCGCACGCGCTTGAATGCGCCAGATCGGTGGGATGATGTGTTGGTGCTGCAAGGGGCCAGCTATTTCCGCGCCTTGGCACAAGACACAGTATATGGGCTTTCGGCGCGTGCTTTGTCCTTGGGCACAGGCGGAACTGCGCCTGAGGAGTTTCCGGTTATACGCCATATCTCGGTTTTCGCGGCGGACGCGGATTTGTCCTTCGGGTGCCTGATCGACAGCCCGCGTGCCAGTGCTGCCCTGATTGCGACCTTGCGACCGGGGCGTGAAACGGTGATGGACTGCGCGCTACACCTGTTCGCGCGGCAAGAGATACCGGATGCCGGGATCGCGCCGCTGACCTCGATGTTTCAGCATAATGACCTTGGTCCCGCCCGCATCGATGACTTCCGACCTGCTGTGCATGATAGTGATGTGCTGGTCATCGACAATGGCGCGGGCGAGCGGTTGTGGCGGCCCCTCGCCAATCCGGCTTCGGTTCAGGTGTCTGCTTTTGCGGATGAGGGCCTGCGAGGGTTTGGCTTGCTGCAAGCCCCGGTAGAATTTGAGCGCTACCGCGACGCAGAAGCCGCCTATCATCGCCGCCCATCGGGGTGGGTCACGCCGCAAGGCGACTGGGGGCAGGGGGCCGTCATGCTGCTGGAAATCCCTACGGAGAACGAGTTTGCGGACAATATCGTGGCGTTTTGGCGTCCGGCGGCCCCCCTTGCACCCGGTGCGCATCGGTTTGATTATCGGCTAAGTTGGCTTGCCCCCGCGTCCGTTAACCTGCCTGTCGCGCCACAAGACTTTGCGCTCACCCCCGTGCACAGCGCCTCTGGGGTGGAGCCGAATGCGCGGCAGGGGCGTCTGTTTGTTGTGGATTTCCAGCTTGATCCGGCGGCACCGGCCGATATCGGGGAATTGGCCGGGGCGCTGGTTCTGGATATGACCTCAGGCACCGGGGCCGAGATGGGCGACGCCGCGATCTATCCGCTTGCAGGGGCAACGGATGTTTTGCGCACCAGTTTCCTGCTGACGCCAGAGGCAGACACCTCCAGCGCTGAACTGCGCTTNCAGTTGCGCAATAGCGCGGGCGCTGCGGTATCACCTGTCTGGCTGTATCGGTGGACCCGCACGTCCGAGGGCGGGATCTGAGGGCGTTCGCCAGCCGACAAACTACCCGATCTGTTGCAGCTTTTCAGATGTGGTGTTGGGCAATGGCTGCGTTTCATCCGCAGAGGTGACGTCAAATTCGCGCACTCCCAGTGGGGCCACCGAAAACCGCAGCATGGCCCATGTGCCGCCCGCCGCGCCGTTGCGCAATGTCAGTTCACCGTCAAGTGTGGTGGCAAACTGGCTGGCAACCGACAGGCCAAGGCTATCGGTCTGTGCCAGATCAAAATCATCCGGCAGGCCGGGGCCATTGTCGCGCAACTCCAGGCTGGCAAGTACCGCGCCTGTGTCACCATCTGGTTCGGAACGAAGCGTGACCTGAATGGAAATTTCGCGGTCAAGGCCCGCGCCATGCTCGATCGAGTTCATCATCAATTCGCTGGCAATAAGGCCCAGTGGCACCGCCACATCATTGGGCACAACCAGTCTGCTGGCCTGTATCGACAGATCCACAGGCTTTTCCAGCTCTGCGACATCCAGCGTGTCTTGCAACACTTCGCGCAGATACTCGGCCACATCGACGCTTTGCATATCGACGGAATGCAGGCGGCGTTGCAGGCGCGAGATCGACTTGATCCGCGCTTGCGACGCTGACAGGGCGCGGCGCGCGCCATCATCTTTTGTTTTGGCAGTTTGCAGTCGCAACAGGGCGACAATCGTTGCCAGATTGTTGGATACGCGGTGCTGCAATTCCGAGAACATAAGGCTGCGCGAATGCGCCAGCCCATTTGCCCGAACGCGCGAGACATTCAACTCGCGCAGTGCCCAGACTGCTGCCGAAACAAACAGCACATCTGTGGTCGTAATCAGCACATAAAATCCGATTGCCAGAAGCGTGCCACTGGTCAGCCCGAATTGCCCCGCAGGTTCCAAAAACCAGAACCACGCGATGAAGCCACAAACCACCGCGACCGCGATTCCGCACCGGATCGAGGCAAAGATCAGCGTCAGCATCACCGCAGGAAAGAATGTCAGAAACGGAAAGCCCGCTGGCAATACGTCATCGAGGCCAAAGCGCAACGCGGTGGCGATGGTCACGGCACACAGGCTGAAGACAAGCTGATACCGCAAGCTGCGCTGCGCCATCAGCGCCGAGCTCAGCCCATTCATGAACCGTTTGAATAATCCGCCATTGTCGAGGGAGGTTGAGTTCGTGTCGAAAAGCAAGCGGCGCCCCGTTCTTAAAACAGATAACATTCCAGTGCGAGGACCGCATGCGCATTTTCTGCTTACGGTTGTAAAAAGTGTGACGCAGTCTGAACCCGGTGGCAAGCGCTTTGTACCAGTGTCGTAGCGACACTTTAATTTCTGGCAAAATACCGCTTCTTTGAGGGCAGTTTGCCGCGCCGAACGCCCGATTAAAGCCCGNCTTATGCAAGATTCACATACGCGGCGCAATCACGCTGTCAGGGACAACAGATAATTCGCCCATATCGCGCCGCAGTCGGAACCCTGCGGTGGCCAGTGCGTTATAGATATTGAACACGTCTCGTACATAAGGAGATTTTGATGACCTTTGCTGTATGCCGGTGCCCGTCCTAAGGCGCAACCACAAGACATCTACACATCATTGCAAGCGGCGCGCCACCAATCATGCGCGCGATAGGAGAGACCATGTCACGACAAACCACCGATAAAGCCCAAAGCAATTCCCAATCCGCTGCAAGCGCGAAGGCTGCGCAGGCCAAAGACAATGCCGCGCGCACCGCGCAGGATGTCGAGGAACTGGCAGAACTGACCTATGACGAGTTGCGCGAGCAGCTTGAATTGGTGAAATCCGATCTTGCCGAACTAACATCTGCCGTAAAGCGGGCGGGACAGAACACTGCACGCCACGCTGCACAATCTGCCCGTCGCCGGGGCCGCAAGGCATATGAAACAGCCGAAGACGGGTATGAATACGCAGCCGATCAGGTTGAAGAGGCACTTGGCACGGCGGAAGATTTCGCAAAAGACCGCCCGGCCGTTGCCTTGGGCATTGCGGCTGGCGCGGGCTTCCTTCTGGCCATGCTCATGTCGCGGCGCTGATGCTGGTTCCATACCATCAAATCCGGCTGAGGCTGCAATGGCAGATGCGCCAGATTGTCATTGCCGCCTTGGGCTGCACGCTTCTGGCGGTGGGCGGCGGCTTTCTTGTCTCGGCAGGATGGCTTATCCTTGCTGAAGAATTTTCCCCGCTGATTGCAAGTTTTGCCTGCGGGGCCATCCTATGTGGTCTGGGCCTGATTGTGTTGGCCTTTCGCGGGCGCGGGGCACCAGTGATCCCGACACTGGATCAGCAGTTGCGTGCGCAATCGGCGCGTGGCGAAGGGTACCGGCCAAAAGGTGACTTTCCCGCCCTGATGGAAGCGTTCCTGTTTGGCGTCAGCATCTACGCACAGATCAAAAACCGCAAGAAGTGAGCCCAAGATCGCTAATTTGAAACGCTGTGTTGCCCCAAGCAGCACAGCGTTTTTTCATGCGCACTTGTCCGAAATCGCTGCCGCGTGGCGGACCGCGCGTCCACCGCCTACACCAACGGAGGCGCCAGCGTTGCTGCCAGAGCAATGGCCAGCAGGGTCAGGAAAATGGCGAAATAGAGGGCAAGTTTGGTGCGCATCTCTCAGACCAACTCAAAAATTTCGTGGTCGATATGGCGGGATTTGACGCCAAGCTTGTCCAGCTCCCGACGTACGGCCTGCACCATCGGGGCGGGGCCACATAGTAGATGCGGCCAGTTGCGCGTGTCGGCGGGCAAGTGCTCGATCAGCGTCTCGCGGTCCACCCTGCCAGTTGCGCCATCCCACCCTTCTGGCGGGTTTTCAATGACATGCACCAGCGTCAGGTTCAGATGACGTTTCATATTGCCCAACTCTTCACGAAAGCTGGCGTCTTCCCAAGTGGCATTGCCATAGATCAGGATGATTGGCCGTGGATCGGAGCGGGCCTCTAACGCATGTAGATTGGCCAGAATTGGCGTAATCCCGACGCCGCCTGCGATCATGACAAGGCCGGGGGCCTTGGCCAGACGGTCAATCGAGAAAGCACCGTAAGGGCCGTCCACATAGGCACGTGCGCCGACAGCGGTGCTTGCCAACTCTGCCGAGTGATCCCCTAGCGGTTTCACCGAGAATGTCAGATTTGGCCCTTTTTCCGGTGCCGTCGAGATGGTGAAAGGATGCTCGACCAGCGAATAGGGCGACCGCTCTACCTTGAGCCACGCAAACTGACCGGGTTTCCAGCGGTGCAGAGCGCGGGCCTGTGGCTCCAACTCCAGCGTGTGGACGCCGCCCCGTTCTTGGGTATTGGCCACAACGCGCCACGGATTGCGGGCCGATATCCAAGGGCGGATCAGATGCGTATATGCCAAAATCGCAACAAAGCCGAAGGTCACGCCCAGCCATAGCGCGCGCTTTGCGGGTGTGTCGGTCAGATTGCCCACGCCCAGCACATGCGCGGTGGCGGCAATCATGCCGCACAGCGCCAGCCCCAGATGCAGACTGCGCCACCACTCGTGACGCAAATGCAGGCGTTTGCGGAACTCGGATGTCACGATCAGGGCCAGAAAACACACCAGCCCGACGCGCCCAGCAGTCAGTTCCCAGCGGGCCTCTAGCGGGTTGAGAACGCCAAGCATGTCTTGGTGAAACACATAGAGCAGCGCAAAATGCGCCAGCATCAATCCAACTGCCCCCCAACTGAGATAGCGATGCGCAAGGTAGACAATATCGGCCCCAAACGGATGCGTGATCCAGCGCAGGCGGCCTGTCAGCGCGAATTGCAGCGCGGCCATACCAAGCGCGCCAAAGCCCAGCCCCATGCTGAAATCCCAGATCACGCCGCCGGACGGGGTTGGCCCTGTATAGTGCAATACCACAAACGGGGCCGCGATAGCGCCAATACTCAGCAGCAACACTGCTGTTGCATGTATCAGCACTGTGTATTTGCGGTCTGCGGCGGGCTGATGCGCGCGTGCGCGCTGCGTGGCCGTTCTGGCAGTATCTTCCATCCGGATATAACGAGTGATGGGGTGCATTGGTTCCACAACTCTGCGCGCCGAGCGGCTTAGTCCTTTGTGTCGGGCATTTTCGTGCCGATCTGATAGTCGAACACCAGCTTGCCCCCGTGCCAGCCTGTCACTGCTGTTAGGCCTGCGGCCACGAAAGACAGGATCAGGCCCAAGGGCAGCACCGCCCCCTCATAATCGCCGATGCGATGCGCCCAGTTGGCCCCCATGATCGACAACAGCATCACAGCAAGAATGAAATGTGTCCAACTGGCCGAGCGGTTGCGAATGCCCCGGACCATCAGCAATTCCACTGTCCCGGTCACGCCCGCAATCACCCCCATAAGGAAAGCGCCAAACGCCGCCCAGCCCGCAGCACGCGCCCAAAATGCGTCGCCCGTCCACCAATAAAGCAGATCAGCGCCAAAAACGGACATGGTGAGCGCAATGGGAAAAGCCACCAGCATGGCATGTAGCGGATGACCGGCAAGGGCGATGCGCGACTCGGTTTCATGCAACGCGCGGTGCTCATCTACGGGGTCGTTCAGTCGGGGGGGGGTGTCTGACATTGGAATGCGCCTTTCGACAAGGTCAATCTGGCGGGCAGGGGGCAGGGCAAGCAGTTCAGTCCTTCGGGGCGTCAGGGGGCGGCGGGGTGTCATTCAGACCAGAGTCACCAAGGCGCAGACGCGTTTCCCAGCCATGACCTTGCGCATCCTGCACGGGGCCACTCTCGAAATCACCGTGAACCTGTAGCGCAAAGGCCGTCATCAATTCCTGACCCAGCCCATAGGTCACGGTTTCCGTAGCTGCGCTGGACAAAGAGTTGCGCACCCGCAATTCGGCATGTCCATCGCGCGCCAGAAAGCTGACCTTCAGCTGGGGCGGGGCATTTTTGCGTGGTGGACTTGCATGTTTCACAGCATTCGTCAGCGCCTCGGCAAAGAGAAGCGCACTTGGGATGATCTTGTCCGGCGCCAGAACGACAGGTTCAAAATGTGTCTCGACTTCCAGATCCGTATGCTCCGACTTCGCAAGCGCCAAGGTTTCGCGCAGGATCGTTTCAAAGAACTCGGTCGCATTTGAATGCGAGATGCGGTTTTGCTCGTACAGCTTGCGATGGATCGAGGCCAGAGAGCGCACGCGCGACTGGACACCTTGCAAAATGGCGCGGGCTTCGGGGTCGGTCAGGCGGCGCAGTTGCAGATTAAGAATCGAGGCAATCAGTTGCAGATTGTTTTTCACCCGGTGATGTACTTCTTTCAACAAGACAGTTTTCTCACGCAGCGCGTTTTCGCGCTCCACCTCGTCGCGGCTGATGAGGCGCGCCATTTTGGTGAAGGTTGAATCGATTTCGCGCAGCTCACTTGGGGCTTCGTCGGGCAAGCGCTGAAACTCTGCGCGGTTTCCAAGTGCGAAGCGGCGCAGTTGCGTGTTGATATGGCGCAAGTGGCGCGCAACCATATAATGTATTGCAAACATCACCACCGCGACCGAAGCAAGCCACATCAGAAACGGAAAGCCGATCTGCCAGTAATTGAACTGGCGCAGACTGTGCGACTGATCGGCATTCCAGCTTCCCAGCACGAACAACTGTCCGGGAATAAGCTCCGCCAGTGTAAACAAACGCTCGTTGCCGCCGACGGTCCGGGCCGAGAAGATGCCTTGGCGCTTGTTGATAGCGTCTTCCAGAATGTCGGGCATTGGCAGCAACTCGTCCGCATCCGGGTTGTCAGAGCTGGTCAGGGTCTGCCCCAGATGATTGACAAGATAGGAAATGCGGGGCGCATTTTCGCTGTCAGGCGGCGTCGCAATCATATCGAAACTTCTGCGGGAAATCGAAATTGACAGGAACCCAAGCAGCTCGTCTTCCTCGAACACGGGTCTGTTTATCAGCACGACAGGGCGGCCGGTAACGGCCCCTGTGGGTTGAAAGCTGAACCATGCGCGGGGGCTTTCGACTGATTGCGCAAAGGATTCGCTGGCGCTGAAATCAACAGGCTCCCCCTCAGACACACAGGCCATTTGCCCCTCGGCATCAATGAAACCTGCGAAGGCGTAAAAGCCCGATTCTGAAATGAAATCTGCCAGAAAGGCAGAACATGCGGTGGTGTTGCCCAACCTGTCCACCACAAGCGTGGACAGCGTATCCGACGCGATCATGGCGCTTTCCAGCAAGGCGCGCTGCCCGGTCACCGCGTCCACCGTCCGCGAGATTAACTGCGATTCGGACGCCTCTTTTTGCGTGCGCCACGTATCGAATTCCGAGTAAATCGCAACCGAGCCAAGCGGTGCCAGCGCCAATGTCAGCAGGATCGCCAGACGTGTCGCCAGGCGATTGCTGATCTTGGGCACTGACACTGATCGCAACTTGATGTTCTTGTCCTCAAAATATTGTTGGTGACGCGGCCATGACCGCTGTCACCGAACTGTCGGTCGAGTCCAGTTGTTCGCCCTTTTCGAGATGCAATATTTCCGCCAATGCCTTGCGCCCGCGATTGGCGCGACTTTTGATTGTACCGGGCGCGCAACCACAGGTTTCTGCCGCTTCCTCAATCGAGAAGCCCAATGCACCGACCAGCAACAGCGCCTCGCGCTGCTCGACCGGCAGGGTCTTGAGCGCTTCGTTCAATTCCTGAAGCGCCAGACGCCCGTCATGGTCGGGTTTCGAGGCCAGTTTTGCGGCGAAACTGCCCGAACTGTCGGCCACCTCTTTGGCCCGCTTGCGCTGCTGCGACAAAAAGGTGTTGCGCAAAATGGTGAACAGCCATGCGCGCAGGTTGGTGCCCTCATGAAACTGGTCGAACTTGCTCCATGCCTTAAGCACCGTGTCCTGCACAAGATCATCTGCGCTGGTTACGTTTCCCGTAAGGCCGCGCGCAAATGCGCGCAGCGCAGGCAGATACGTGACGATTTCGTCACGTGGATCAGCAGGCGTTTGCGCCTTTGTTTGCGTTGTCATTTGTCACCTGACTTTTCCTGAGCGTCTTTCTCTCGAAGCGCATTCAGCAGTTCAGTCAGGCTGGGGGGTAAATCTTCGGACGTCGCATCGGAATAAAGCCGTTTGAGGTTTTCATCAATCTGCTGCGCCACTGCTGGCGCAATTCCATTAGACTCGTTATCGTCCGTTCCACTCATTGTTGTCATTTCGCCGTAGGCTCCAACTTCTTCAACCTGACATGATCTTGCCTGATACGCAAGATGGCGGCCCGAGCCGCATTCAGGAACCAAACGCCAGCTATTGCGTTGGGTTCCATGAAACGAAAAAAATTCGTTCGCACGAAGAGTCAGAATATTCTGATTGTCACAGAAAGATGGTACTATTGCATGCACACACCCTTGGGAGAGAATATGTCGACATCGTTGCAGATCGCAAAAGAACTGCCCTATCTGCGCCGCTATGCGCGCGCGCTCACTGGGTCTCAGCAGTCCGGTGACAGTTATGCCGCCGCGACGCTAGAGGCGATCTTGCAAGATCGAAGCTTGCTGAACGATGCCCTTTCACCAAAGCTGGCGCTGTTTCAGGCGTTTCATTCGGTTTGGCAGACAACGGGGTCGCCTGTCGGCCTCGACCCGGTGGAGGGCATTGAAGCGCGCGCGCAAAGTTTGTTGGCAGATCTGACGCCGAACACGCGCGAGGCGCTTTTGCTGCGGTCGCTGGAAGAATTTTCATATGACCAGATTGCCCGGATCATTCAGGTGCCCGAAGCCGAGGCGCAGGAACTGATCGCCATCGCATATCATGAAATGTCGAAATCGGTGCAGGGTCGCATCCAGATCATCGAGGACGAACCTCTGATCGCGCTGGATGTCAAAAGCATTGTCACCGATATGGGGCACGAGGTCACGGGCATTGCGCGCACGCATAAAGAGGCCGTTGCCTTGGGCAAGCGCGAACGCCCCGACTTGATCCTGGCCGACATTCACCTTGCCGACGATTCCTCCGGGGTTGAGGCCGTGACCGAGTTGCTGACGGAATACCCCGATATTCCTGTGATCTTCATCACCGCCTATCCCGAGCGTTTGCTGACAGGTGACAAGCCAGAGCCGGCCTTCCTGATCACCAAACCCTTTGAGGAAGAGCAGGTGCGCTCTGCGGTATCGCAGGCCATGTTCTTTGCATCGACACAAACGCTAAAGGCCTGATTGCCCGCATAGCGACGAACAAGACCCGGCCCAGCCGGGTCTTTTTTATTATCTTGATCACAAGTCATGTGCATTCACTTGCAAAACGGAACCGAGCTGTGCGCCGTTCGTTCTCTTTCTAATGGTCGCATTTGCGACGCTGAATGAAAGGAAACACAATGCTAGGCTGGGCTCTTACTTTTCTGATCGTTGCTCTTGTTGCTGCGGCACTTGGATTTTCAGGTATCGCGGGTGCAGCATCATCGATTGCACAGATCCTCTTTGTCATATTCCTTGTGCTGTTTGTTGTCGCGCTGATCGCGCGTGCAGTACGAGGGCAACCCCCATTGTGACAAGGCCACAAAAGCCGGTTCACCAGAATCGGCTTTTGCCCTTGATCACGGAAAGGCAGTCTCATGGACCCCAAGGATATCAAACATCTGAACCCGAAACTGGCGCCCGGCGCGTCTGATCCGATCGAGACGGCGCCGGAACCAGAACTTCACCCCGGCGATGACCCGCTCGACAAGATCGCCGAGGTGCATACCCGCGTGCTCGACACGATCTCAGGATTTGAGAAGCTGTCCGAAAAGGCAGAACCCGAATTCAAGCCAGTGGCCGATGCCTTTCTGACAACGCATCAGAAGCACGAAGCCGAACTGGCACGGTATCTGCGCAAGATGGGGCGTGATCCCAATGACGACGGGTCGTTTTTCGGCGCAGTGAACAGCTCGCTCATCGAAATTCGGTCGTGGTTTGAAGACGTGACCGCTGATGTCATGGACCGCGTCAAGGAAGGGGAAAAACACGTCCTTGAAGCATATGAGCAAGCGCGCGACACCGGCCAGACGATAGAGGCAAATGCGATGCTGTCCTATCACATGGAACAGTTAAACGCGCTGCTGCGCGCGCACGCTGTCTGAAAGTAGGGGCGGTGTGACCCGCCCCGCCAATATTACTGGCCGCGTTCTGCCAGCCAAGCGCGCATCCAGTCGATTTCCTCGTTCTGGGCGGCGATTATCTCGCGGGCAAGATTGGCGACTTCGGGATCAGTGCCATGTTCCAGAACGATTTCGGCCATCACGACCGCACCTTCATGATGCGGGATCATCCCTAGGATGAAATCGACATCCGCATCGCCTGTAAACTCGATCATCATGTCAGCATGCATGGCGTCATTCGCATCCATATAGGCGCGGGTGGAGGCAGGCAGGTCGGAGCGGTCGCTGCTATGGTCTGCATGGTCGCCATGCCCACCATGATCGCCATGATTCATATGCCCGTGGTTTGATGCAATGGCATAGCCACCTGCACCCACTGCGGCGGCAAAAACAAGGCTGGCGGCAAGATTAACGGGTTTCATCAAATTCTCCTGCTGTGATGTCTGAGGTCTGTTAGCGCGCTCCAGTAACTGGAAGGAAAGTCACGAGCGCGTGATGGCATTGTCGCGCGAAANNGGACCTGCAATGGCCAAGGCAGACTTACAAGTCGGTCAGTCAAATTAAAGCATTCATATACTTGAATTTTACATTGCGATATGCGATTATTACGAGAATCTATATTGGAGTATTTGATATGACAGTCGATCGTGCAGTTCTTGCTTTCGCAGGCGTAATGGTTCTGATCAGCGTGTTGCTGACCGCCTTTGTCTCGCCCATGTTCATCTGGTTCACAGTGCTGATTGCGCTGAACATGTTTCAATCGGCGTTCACGGGCTTTTGTCCTGCCGCGATGGTGTTCCGCAAGCTGGGCCTGAAGGGCAGCACCACCGCCCGCGCGTAAGCTCGGAAGTTTCGCGCGCCCATCTGATCTGAAAAAGCGCAAGGCCCGCAGCCTTGCGCTTTATATTATGCGGCGACAAATGCNGGGCTCAGACCGCTTTCTTCAGCGCCTCGATCAGATCCGTGCGCTCCCATGAAAAGCCGCCATCCGATTCCGGTGCGCGCCCGAAATGGCCATAGGCCGCAGTGCGCGCATAGATGGGCCGGTTCAGGCCCAGATGCTCACGAATGCCGCGCGGTGTCAGGTCCATGACCTTTGCTACAGCGCGCTCGATAGCTTCGTCATCGACCAGCCCTGTGCCATGCGTATCCACATAAATAGACAGCGGCCTTGCAACACCAATCGCATAGGAAATCTGCAAGGTGCAGCGTTTGGCCATGCCTGCGGCCACCACATTCTTGGCCAGATAGCGCGCAGCATATGCGGCAGAGCGGTCCACCTTGGTCGGGTCTTTGCCCGAGAATGCACCGCCCCCATGCGGGGCAGACCCGCCATAGGTGTCAACAATAATCTTGCGCCCCGTCAGACCGGCATCCCCATCCGGGCCACCAATCACAAAGGTGCCTGTCGGGTTAACCCACCATTCGGTTTTCTCGGTCAGCCAGTCAGCGGGCAGCACTTCGCGGATATAGGGTTCGACAATCGCGCGAATATCATCGGGTTTCTGGTCGGCGCTTGCGTGCTGGGTTGACAAGACCAGCTGCGTCACCTCAACCGGGCGCCCCCCCTCATAGCGCAGGGATAACTGCGTCTTGGCGTCGGGGCGCAAGGTTGGCTCTACGCCGGATTTGCGCACTTCTGCCAACCGCTTTAGGATCTGATGCGCATATTGAATGGGGGCGGGCATCAATTCAGGTGTCTCATCCACGGCATAGCCGAACATGATCCCCTGATCGCCCGCGCCATCCTGTGACACGCCCTGCCAGATATGGGCCGATTGCTCATGCAGGAAATTCAGCACATGGCAGGTGTTCCAGTGGAACTTGTCCTGTTCATAGCCGATATCCTTGATGCAATCGCGCGCGATCTGCGGGATGCGCCCCATGTAATCTTTCAGCCGCTCTGGGTCGGATAGGCCCACTTCACCACCGATCACCACCAGCGAGGATGTGGCGAAGGTTTCGCACGCGACGCGCGCGGTTTCTTCTTCGGCCAGCAGTGCATCCAGCACCGCATCCGAGATGCGGTCACAAACCTTGTCGGGGTGCCCCTCGGACACAGATTCCGAGGTGAAAATGTAATTGTCTCTTGCCATGGTCATCCGCCTGCTGGTGCCGCCGTGGCTTTTGGAACGCCGCGGCCAGCCTGTCATATGGTCATTGTCAGTTACGGCCCATAGCAAGAAGCGTCAGGGGCCACAACTCTCAGCAGGAAAGCAACCTAGGACGGTTGTTCATCAAGCCCACGCAAGAATTCAAGTAATTCCGGGCCGAGCCCCTCGACGATCAACGCCACACCTTCGGCATTGGGGTGGATGTGATCGTCCTGCATCAGATCGGCAAAGCTGACACCTTCATCCGCCTTGTCGGTCATGGGCTGCATGAAATTGGGGTAAAGCGGCACGTCATACATGCCCGCTAGGTCAACATACATGCGCTCGAATGCCAGTTGAAATTCAGGCCCGTAATTGCCCGGCGCAGGCAGGCCAGCCAAAATGGCAGGGATGCCCTCGCGCTCCAGCCGCGCCAAAATGCCGCTCAGGTTTTCCTTGCTCGAGGCAGGGTTCAGGCCGCGCAACAGATCATTGCCACCCAGCGCGATCAACATCGCGTCAACAGGTTCGTCCAGCGTCCAGTCCATCCGCGCCAGCCCGCCCGCTGTGGTATCGCCAGACACACCGGCATTGATGACCTCAACCTCAACCCCCTGCGCATCCAGCCAGGCTTGCAATTGCGGCACAAACCCCTCATCGGTTGGCAGGCCGTAGCCTTGGGTCAGGCTGTCGCCCAAGGCGACAAGCCGAATAGGCGTTTCCGCAGCAGTGGCGACGGAACTGCTCGCCACAAGCGTGAAAGACACGATTGCCGCAGCGCAGCAGTTGCCGAATGAGGACGCAACCCCATATGCAGGTGAATGGTTTTTTAAAAGGAAAGTCTGGATGAAGGACATGGTACTCTCGTTCAGGGATGTGGACTTGACCTTGCAGGGAAATGCGGGGCCAGTGAACATATTGCGGTCAATCACTCTGGATGTCACGCGCGGCGAAACCGTGGGTTTGATCGGGCCATCTGGGTCGGGCAAATCATCACTCCTCATGCTCATGGGCGGGTTGGAGCGTGCAACATCCGGGGCAGTGTCGGCGCTTGGCCATGATCTGACTGCCCTTGGCGAAGATGCGCTTGCCCGGTTCCGCAGGGAACATATGGGTGTGGTGTTCCAGTCTTTCCACCTGATTCCGACAATGACCGCGCTCGAGAACGTTGCGACCCCGCTGGAACTGGCAGGCCGGCGCGATGCGTTTGAACGCCGAGGAAGAATTGCGCGCGGTCGGCCTTGGCCACCGGCTGGACCATTACCCCGCACAGTTGTCGGGCGGCGAGCAGCAGCGCGTGGCCCTTGCCCGCGCCGCCGCACCGCGCCCGGATATTTTGCTGGCCGATGAACCGACCGGCAATCTGGACGGCCCCAATGGCGAGGCGATCATGGACCTTCTGTTCGGCCTGCGCGACCGCCACGGTGCAACTCTGGTGCTGGTGACGCATGCGCCTGAACTGGCCGCGCGGTGCGACCGGGTCATCACGCTGGCCGATGGCCGGATTTCAGGTGTCGAGACACACCGCAAAGAGGCCGCTGAATGATCTCTGTCGCATGGAAGATCGCACGCCGCGAATTGCGCGGCGGTTTGCGCGGGTTCTGGGTGTTTCTGGCCTGTCTGGCCTTGGGCGTCGGGGCCATCGCAGCGGTCGGGTCCGTGCGCGGCGCAATAGATGACGGGCTGGCGCGCGAAGGGGCTACGCTGTTAGGTGGAGATGCTGAATTGCGCATGACCTACCGCTTTGCCACCCCGGAGGAACGCGACTGGCTGGACGGTTTTGCCGCTCAAGTGTCGGAAATCGTCGATTTCCGGTCTATGGCCGTGAGCGGCACAGGCGACACCGCCGAACGTTCGGTCACGCAGGTCAAGGGCGTGGATTTGGCCTATCCGCTGGTGGGCAGCATCGGGCTTGACCCGCCCATTCCGCTGGATCAGGCGCTGGAGGTGCAGGACGGTCTGCCCGGTGGCGTGATGGAGCGCATCTTGGCCGAGCGTCTGGGGCTGGAGATGGGCGATACATTCCGCCTTGGCGTGCAGGAATTCACCTTGCGCGCCCACATCACCCGCGAACCCGACGGGCTGGGCGCCAATTTCGGCTTCGGCCCGCGCACATTGGTGCGCAGCGACGCGTTGGAGAGTGCCGAATTGCTGGGGCCGGGCACGCTATACGAAGTGAACTACCGCCTGCTTTTGCCCGACCTGTCGCTGGATCAGGCGCGCGGCATCGTCACCACGCAGTTTGACGGCGCGGGCGTGCGCTGGCGGGACAGCCGCAACGCAGCCCCCCAAATCCGCAATGTGATTGACCGCGTGTCGTCTTTCCTTGTGCTGGTTGGCCTCGCGGGGCTTGCCGTCGGTGGGGTCGGTGTGTCTGCCGCTGTGCGCACCTATCTCGATGGCAAGACCAATGTGATTGCCACGCTCAAGACCCTTGGTGCCGAAAGCCGCACGATCTTTGCCGTGTATCTGATGCAGATCGGTGTGCTGACCATCATCGGCCTTGCGCTGGGGCTGGCGCTTGGGGCCGTGGTGCCCTTTGCCGTGGCCCCCTTGGTGGTTGACCAGATCCCGGTGGATCTTGAAATCACCGTGCAATCGCGCGCGCTGATCGAGGCTGCACTTTATGGCGCACTGACAGCGCTTATCTTCACCCTTTGGCCGCTGGCGCGTACTGAGCATGTGCGCGCCGCGACCATCTTTCGCGGTGTCGCTGAATCGTCCAAGGGCTGGCCGCGCTGGCCCTATCTTCTCGTCACGCTGGCGCTGGTTGTGGGGCTGGTTCTGGTCGCTGCGGCCTTCGCGGCTGTCCCGTATCTGGCCTATGCCACGGCCGGCGGGGTGATCGGGGCGCTGGCGGTCTTGTCGCTGGCCGCCCTTGGTGTGCGGTTTCTGGCCCGCAGGCTGGCGCGGGCGCGCGCGTTGCGCGGGCGCACAGCCTTGCGCATGGCGATGGGGGCGATTGGCAACCCGCGCGAAGGGGCGACCGCTGTGATCCTGTCCTTGGGGCTTGGTCTGACTGTGCTGGCGGCTGTCGGCCAGATTGACAGCAACCTGCGGCGCGCCATCACAATGGACCTGCCCGACCGCGCGCCCAGCTATTTCTTCCTCGATATCCAGAACACCCAGATTGAAAAGATGAAAATGTCGACCGCGTGGAAACAGCCCCCATGCTGCGCGGCGTGGTGTCTGAGATCAACGGCATCCCTTCGCGCGAGCATCCCAATGCCGGGCATTGGGTGCTGCGCGGGGATCGCGGGATCAGCTATTCCGCGACCATCCCAGACGGCACGCGCCTGATTGCAGGCGACTGGTGGCCGGAGGACTATTCCGGCCCGCCGCTGGTCAGTTTCGGGGCAGAACAAGCCGCCGATCTGGGGCTTGGCGTGGGCGATAATGTCACGGTCAATATACTGGGCCGCAACATCACTGCCGAGATTGCCAATCTGCGCGAGGTCGATTTCTCGACCGGGGGCATTGGCTTTGTCATGGTCATGTCGCCCGAACCGATGCGCTCCGCCCCGCATACCCACATTGCCACGGTTTACGCGCTGGAAGCGGCTGAAGGCGCGATCCTGCGCGATCTGTCCAACATGTTCCCCAATATCACCGCCATCCGCGTGCGCGAAGCGGCGGAACGCGTGACCGAAGCCCTGTCCACCATGGCGACCGCCACCAGCTATGCCGCCCTTGCCACGCTTCTGACCGGCTTTGTCGTGCTGATCGGTGCGGCAGCGGCGGGCGAGCGCGCGCGGGTCTATGAGGCGGCCGTGATGAAAACACTGGGGGCATCGCGCGCGGGCATTCTGGCCAGTTTCGCGCTGCGCTCTGTCCTGATGGGGGCGGCGGCAGGGCTGGTGGCGCTGGCCGCAGCGGCGCTGGCATCCTGGGCCGTCATGCGCTTTGTGATGGAGTCGAGTTACCAGTTCGAGCCTGTCTCGGCGATTGCCATTGTCGTGGGGGGTATCTTGGCCACGCTGTTGGCCGGACTGGCCTTTGCGCTGCGCCCGCTGGCCGTGCGCCCCGCGCAGACATTGCGCGCGCAGGATTGACCTTTTGACCTGCCGCAGCCATGGCTGCGGCAGGGGGGGGGCCCATGAATTTTGTTCTGAACACATTGCAACATCTGCAAACCGCGCGCTTCGATACAGTCATCGACGCGCGCGCCCCTGCCGAATATGCCGAAGATCATCTGCCGGGTGCTATCAACCTGCCGGTTTTGGATGATGACGAGCGCGCCCGCGTAGGCACGATCTACAAACAGGACAGCCCCTTTACCGCGCGCAAACTGGGTGCGGCACTGGTGGCGCAGAATGCCGCGCGCCATCTGCTGGGCGCGTTGGCGGATAAACCCGGCGACTGGCAACCGCTTTTGTATTGCTGGCGCGGTGGGCAGCGGTCAGGCTCTTTTGCGACGATCCTGCGCCAGATCGGCTGGCGCGCGGAAGTGCTGGAGGGGGGGTATAAAAGCTACCGAAAACTGGTGCAAACGCTGCTCTATGACGGCACGTTTCCGGCCCCGATCCTGCTGATTGATGGCGGCACTGGCAGCGCCAAAACCGAAATCCTTGCCCGTGTTGCGGCGCGGGGCGGGCAGGTGATTGATCTCGAAGGGCTGGCCGTGCATCGCGGGTCGCTGTTTGGCGGGCTGACCCCGCAACCCTCGCAAAAAATGTTCGAGACGCATCTGGCGCAGGCGATCTGCGCGCTGGACCGCACCCGCCCGGTGTTGATTGAGGCAGAGTCCAACCGCATCGGCGATATCCGCCTGCCGCCAGCGCTGTGGCGCGCCATGCAAGCGGCCCCGCGTGTGCAGATCGACGCGCCGGTGGCCGCGCGTGCGGCCTATTCTCTGCGCGCCTATAGCGAGTTTGCCGAACAGCCCGACAAGCTGAGTACAGTGATCGAAGGCTTGCGCCCCTATCAGCCCGCCGCCCAGATAGAGGCATGGCACGCGCTGGCCACGACTGGTGATTTTGCAACATTGGCCGAAAGCCTGATTGCCGCGCATTACGACCCAAGCTATCAGCGTATGCGCAAGGGGCAGCAGGCTGTCTTGCGCATCGCGCTGGACGATTTATCGGAAAAGTCACAGGAAATCGCAGCAGACCGCATATTTCAACAGATGATTTATCGGGAATCTGAAAGTGCCATATTCTCTGATACGCTCACTCCACGATAATTTGCGGCCCGTTCTGGCCTGTGACCTCGCCGACAATGGCAGCAGTGAAACCCATCTCTTGCAGTTTTGCGATAATTGCCATTGCCTGCGCAGGGGCAACAGCGGCCAGCAAACCGCCTGCTGTTTGCGGGTCCACCAGCAATGCCGCGCGCGCTGTATCGGGCGCAACCAGAATGGCCCCAAGTGCCGCGCGATTGTCTGCGGCGATGCTGGAATAATACCCTGCCGCGACCAGCGCTTCGGCCCCGTCCAGCACCGGAAGCGCGCCAAGGTTCAGCCGCGCTGACAAGCCGTCCTGCTCTAGCATTTCCGCCAGATGCCCGGCCAACCCAAAACCCGTTACATCGGTCATCGCATGTGCCACAGGGGCCAGCAACTCTGCCGCGCAGCCCTGTGATTGCACCATCGCGTGCAACGCCCCGGCGACCGCCCCACCCGGTGCAGCCCATTGCATTTCAGCGGCCATGATAACACCTGTCCCCAACGGCTTGGTCAGGATCAGCACATCGCCGGGCTGCGCGCCCGCTTTGGTGGTGGCAGCCCCGTCCAGCAGACCGGTGACAGTAAAGCCCAACTGCATTTCGGCCCCCATCGCACTATGCCCGCCAACCAGCGCCACGCCTGCCGGTTCCAGCACCGATTGTGCGCCTGCCATCACCTCGCGCAGGGTGCGGGTCTGCAATTCGGGGGCCATGCGCGGCAGGGTCACCTGCGCCAGTGCGGCCTGCGGGCGCGCGCCCATCGCCCATATGTCACCCAGCGCATGGGTGGCGGCAATGCGGGCCATCATCCATGGGTCATCTGTCAATGCGCGCAGATGGTCGGTTGCGATCACCTGCCGCAAATCGCCCATGCGCAAGATCGCGGCGTCATCCCCGATCCCGGCCTCAACATCCGTGCGCGTCACATCCGGCAAGGCGGCGCGCAGGGTTTGCGCCCCCATCTTGGCCCCGCACCCGCCGCAAAGCGGTTTGTCGCCCAGCATCTCTGCCAGCCCGTCCGCCGCGGCAGGTGGCAGAGCAGCAGCCATGGGGCGCGGGTCGCGGAACTGGCCCATGAACTTGGCGTCAATCCGGTCCTTCAGCCCCCAAAGCCAGCGCCCTTCCAGCGGCAGTGACCATTTGTCCGCCAGCGCGGTCTTGTCGCCCAGTGACACCAGTTTCAGATAATCGCGCTGCGGCTTGTAGGCGCGCAGCCGCCCCGCACCGAGTGCCGCGCGCAGGTTGTCGAACAGATAGGGGGCTTGGCGCACAGCATAGACCCCCGCTTTCGCGCGCGGCGCATGGGCCATATGCGCGCAATCGCCGACCGCAAAGATGGCAGGGTCGGTGACAGAGCGCAGATAAGGGTCCACTGTGACAAACCCGTCTGCCAACTCCAGCCCCGTATCTTGCAGCCAGTCTTGCGGGCGCGAGCCTGCCGCCCCCAGCACCAGACTGGCCGCGATCTGCGTGCCATCGGCCAAAATCACGCCCAGCGGGGTTACTTCCGTGACCTTGGCCTGCTCAACGATTGTGACCGAAAACCGCTCCAGATGGCCGATCAGCCGCTTGCGCGCCTGTGCGCCGATATTGGGCAACAGCGCGCCAGATTGCAGGATCGTGATCTGTGGCGCGTGCGGTTGCAGCCGGTAAGCCATCGCCAGCGCCAACTCTACCCCCGCAACACCGCCGCCGATTACGGCGATACGTGCGGCAACCGCCCCCGTCTCCAGCTTTGCGCACCAGTCTTCCCATTGCTGCGCATAGCGCCCCAGTGGTTTTGCTGAAACCGCATGATCGCGATAGCCGGGGATCATCGGCAGGTCAGATGTGATGCCAATGTCAATTGCGGCCAGATCATAGGCTATGGGGGGGCGGCCCTGCACATGCACCAGCTTTTCAGTGCGGTCTAATGCGCTGGCCTTGCCCAGCACCAGCCGCGCGCCTGCGCGCCGTGCAAGGCGCACAAGGTCTATATCCAACTCCTCGCGCCTGTAATGCCCTGCAATAAAACCGGGCAACATGCCAGTGTAGGGCGCAACCGGGTCGGGGTTGATGACCGTGACACGCACGCCGGGTAGGGGGTGCATGGCCCAGCGATGCAACACCAACGCATGCGTGTGCCCGCCACCGATCAACACCAGATCGCGGGTCAGGGGCAGGGGCATGTGCATCAGATGGCTCCGGTTCAGGGGTGATGGCTGCTTAGCGCAGCTTCCCCCCAAAGACGAGGGGGTACACCCTGCGGCACATTGCGCAGCGCTGTCACTTTGGCGTGCAAAATCGTCCATGCACCGCAGCCTTGGGCGGAATACATTTGTCAAACCCGGCAGGGGCGGTAAACTGGTGTGTATTGCCCGATCAGTGATTGTGATGAAATGAAAATACTCTGCCTGTCAAACACAGGTGCGCGTCTATGCGCGGCGGCGCTTATGGCCGGTCTGGCTGCGGGTTTTGGTGCCAAACTGGCGCAGGGGCAAACGCTGAACCAAGGCTATGCCGCCATGCAGCAAGGCGATTTCTTCACCGCCTTCACCGCCCTGCGCAGGTTGGAGCAAGCGGGCGACCCAGAGGCCAGCCGTATGCTGCAAGATTTGTTTCTGACCCCGTCCGCGCCCGAGGTTGTACACTCCGTCGCCGCCCCGCGGGAGCGCGCTGTGCCGACACCCCGACAAAGGGCGGCCCCCAGCCATGCCCCTTTGCGCGCCCCACGACCTGCAACGCGACCCATGAGGCAGGACGTGTCGCACAGCCAGAGTGACGGGCTTCCAGACCCGTTGACCGACCAGAGTTTCCGCGAGGTGGATGACACGCTGGCCCGCATTGGCCATCTGTTGTTCTTTGACCCGATCCTGTCGGGCAATAAAGATGTCGCTTGCGCCACATGCCATCATCCCCGTCTTGCTGCCGGCGATGGGGTTTCGCTGGGTCTGGGCACAGGCGCGCAAGGTCTGGGAGAGGCGCGCACCCCCGAAGGGCCACATGCAGCGGTGCGGCGCATTCCGCGCAATGCGCCCGCCCTCTGGAACCTTGGGGCGCGGGATGTGCGGACCCTGTTTCACGATGGCCGGGTTGAGATGACCCCCGATACCCCCGGCAGGTTTCTGACCCCGCAAGGCCCGCTTGACTATATGGCGCTCGACTCGCTTCTGGCAGCGCAGGCGATGTTTCCTGTGTTGTCACCAGAAGAAATGGCAGGTCGTCCCGGTGAAAATCCGATTGCCGACGCCGTTGCGGCAGAGCGTATTCATGGTGATGACGGCGCATGGGCGCTGCTGGCGGCGCGGGTGGATGGGCTTTCAGCCTACCGCGATGTGTTTGCGGCGTGGCGCGGGCACAGCGCCCCGGTCACGATGGACGAGATTGCGAATGCGCTTGCGGCCTTTATCGAGGTGGAGTTTCGCGCCGATAAGACCCCTTTCGACCAGTATCTGCGCGAGGTTGCGGCCCTGTCTGCGCAAGCTGGCGAAGGGATGCGCCTGTTTTACGGGCGCGCGAATTGCGCATCCTGCCATTCCGGCCCTTTGCTGAGTGACCAGAAATTCCACGCAATGGGCCAGCCCCCGATCGGGCCGGGCAAGGAGCGTGACGCAGATGGCTATACCCGCGATATCGGGCGGGCGGCTGTAACGCTGGACCCGGCGGATGCGTATGCCTTTCGCACGCCCATGCTGCGCAATGTGCTGCAAACCGGCCCTTGGGGCCATGCCGGGGCCTTTGCCGACTTGCACGCCTTTTTGCGCCATCATCTGGACCCGGTCGCAGGGCTTGCTGCCTATCAGCCGCAGGCCGTTTTGCCCGATCTGGGGCCATATGCGGATGATTACGCCGCCACGCGCGACGCCCACCAGCGCGAATTGATCACATCCGCCGCCGCCCGCGCAATGGCGCAGCGCCCGCTTGTCATCTTGCAAGACGATGAAATTTCGCTGCTGATTTCCTTTCTGGAAACGCTCGACGACCCCGTCGCGCTGCAAGGGCGGTTTGGTGTGCCGGATGCTGTGCCCAGCGGGTTGGATATTCCGGATTAGACTGGACGCGCATTCAGGTCTGGCAGTGGTCCGGCAGACATGGCAGAACCCTCTGATGACTGATGATTGTACCCTTCATCTAACCAGTTCCGCGCCGGAGCAAACCGCCGCGATTGCCGCGCGGGTGGGGCGGGGGCTTGTGGCTGGTGATGTGGTCTTGCTATCCGGCCCCGTGGGTGCAGGCAAAAGCCTGTTTGCCCGTGCGCTGATACAGGCGCGGCTGGCAGAGCTTGGGCACTATGAAGATGTGCCCTCGCCCAGTTTTACGCTGGTGCAGACGTATGATCTGGACGCGGTCGAGTTATGGCATTCCGACCTGTACCGCNTGTCAGACCCGTATGATGCGTTGGAACTGGGGTTGGAACAGGCCTTTGAGGAAGCGATCTGCCTTGTCGAGTGGCCTGAACGGCTGGGCACCTATCGCCCTGCATCGGCCCTGCATCTGACGCTGGAACCCGGCGCGGACCCTGATGCCCGCGCGCTGCACTTCGCGGCCACTGATCCGCGTTGGGCTGATCTGCTGCGCGCGCTTGCAACTGCCCATAGCGGCCCCGCCTGACAGGAGTGGCAATGTTTAACGATGACCCGCGCCACGCACATCTGTTTGCCCTGCCCGCAGGCGTGGACTTCCCGCGTGCACTTGCCGACGGGTTGCAAGCCCGCCTGACCCCCTTGTCCCCCGAGGCCCGCGCCCGCGTCACCTTGCTGGTGAACTCTGCGCGTATGCGGACCCGTGTCCGAGAGGCGTTGGTGGCACAAGGGCCGGGGCTGTTGCCGCGCATCCGGCTGATCAGCGCGCCGCTGCTGTTTGAGGGCGCAAGCCTGTTGCCGCCGCCCATGCCGCCCCTGCGCAGGCGGTTGGAATTGGCGCAACTGATCGACAAGTTGCTGTGCAGCGCCCCCGATCTGGCCCCGCGCAGTGCGATCTATGATCTGGCCGACAGCTTGGCGCGACTATTCGCCGAAATGCAGGCCGAAGGCGTGCCGCCGCAGGTGTTGCGCGATCTGGATGTCAGCCGCCATTCCGGCCATTGGGCGCGCAGTCTGGCCTTTATCAATCTGGCCGAACAGGTGGTGCAGGCAGATGTGCCCGATGCCGAAGGGCGTATCCGCGCACAGGCCGAGGCGTTGATTGCGCATTGGCAGACCCATCCGCCCGCAGACCCGGTCATCATCGCAGGCTCGACCGGCTCGCGCGGTACAACGGCGCTGCTGATGCAGGCAGTGGCGAAACTGCCGCAAGGGGCTGTGGTGTTGCCGGGGTTTGATTTCGACATGCCCGCCGCGACATGGGACGATCTGGCCAAAGGGGCCGCCCCCGAGGATCATCCGCAATACCGCTTTCTCAGCCTGTGCAAAGCGCTGGACACCGCGCCAGAACAGGTGCGCCCGTGGCACGATGCCCCCGCCCCTGCGCCCGCGCGCAACCGCCTTGTGTCGCTGGCCCTGCGCCCCGCCCCTGTCACCGATCAATGGATGCAGGACGGGCCAAACCTGCAAGGCATTGCCGAAGGGTGTGCGGGCCTGACCCTGATCGAAGCCCCGTCGCCGCGCATGGAAGCACAGGCCATTGCTTTGCGCCTGCGCCATGCGGCCGAGGCAGGCCAGCGCGCCGCCCTCATTACCCCTGACCGCGACCTGACGCGACAGGTCAGCGCTGCGCTGGATTACTGGCGCATCACCCCCGACGACAGCGCAGGACGCCCGCTGGCCATGTCTGCGCCGGGGCGGTTTTTGCGCCATATCGCAGGCATCATGCGTCGCAAGCTGGACGGGCAGGCGCTGCTGACCTTGCTAAAACACCCGCTGACCCATAGCGCGGGCGGGCGCGGCGATCATCTGCTGCATACGCGCGATCTGGAATTACGCATCCGCCGCAAGAGCGTGGCCTTTCCCGATGCCGATTTCCTGCGCGGCTTTGGTGTCGCGGCCAAATGTGCCGATTGGGCAGAATGGCTGATTGCCACCTTGCCCCCCATGCCCGACCCCGCCGCGCGGCCCTTGGCCGACCATGTCGCCACACATCTGGCCCTGGCCGAAGCGCTGGCAGGGGGGCCGCAAGGAGGCACCGGCGAATTATGGCGCGCCGCCGCAGGCGAGCAGGCCCACCGCGCGATGGCGGAGTTGTCGCGCGAGGCAGGACATGGCGGCGCACTTGACCCCGCCGATTACGACGCCTTTCTCACCAGCTATCTGCAAGGGTTCGAGGTGCGCGAACCTGTCAGCGTCCATCCCGGCATCATGATCTGGGGCACGCTGGAGGCGCGCGTGCAAGGCGCGGATCTGGTCATTTTGGCAGGGCTGAATGAGGGGGTCTGGCCGAAAGCGCCCGATCCCGACCCTTGGCTGAACCGCCGGATGCGTGCGGATGCAGGACTATTGTTGCCCGAACGCCAGATCGGCCTTGCGGCGCATGATTTCCAACAGGCGATTGCGGCGCGCGAAGTTATCCTTAGCCGCGCTGTGCGAAATTCCGAGGCGCAGACCGTGCCTTCGCGCTGGCTCAACCGTCTGACCAACCTGCTGGACGGGTTGCCAGACGCAGGGAAGCCTGCCTTGCATCAGATGCGCGCGCGCGGACAGGCATGGCTGGACATGGCGCAGGGCTTTGACGCCGATTTCCGCACCATCCCGGCGGATATGCGCGCCCCGCGTCCCGCCCCCGCCCCGCCTGTCAGTGCGCGCCCGCGCCAGTTGCCGGTGACAGCCATCAACCGTCTGATCCGCGACCCCTATGAAACCTATGCGAAATATGTGCTAGGCTTGCGCAAGCTGAACCCGCTGCACCCGTCGCCCGATGCCCTGTTGCGCGGGACAGTGTTGCACAAGGTGCTAGAGGATTTCACCCGCGCTGCGCTGGAACATGACCCCTTTGCGCAATTGATGCGCATGGCCGAGGACGTTCTGGCGCGCGAGGTGCCTTGGCCCGCCGCGCGCATCCTGTGGCAGGCGCGCATGTCGCGGGCAGCGGCTGTGTTCTTGCAATTCCATCTGGCGCAGCCGGGGCGCGTGCTGATGCTGGAAGAGGGCGGCGCGCTGGTCCTGAAAGACCCCGCCTTTACCCTGACCGCCAAGCCCGACCGCATTGATGAATGGCCCGACGGGCGCATCCATATCATCGACTACAAAACCGGACAGGCCCCCACCAAGAAGATGCAGGAACATTTCGACAAGCAGCTTTTGTTGCAGGCGATAATGGCCGATGCTGGCGCGTTTGAGGCGCTGGGCCTGCGCGAGGTCGCCCAGATCACCTATCTGGGCCTCGGCTCCAGCCCCAAGCCGGAAATGACCGAGATCACGCCCGCGATCATCGCGCAGACGCGCGCACAGTTCGAAGACCTGATCCGCGCCTATCTGGAACCGAAAAAGGGGTTTCCCGCGCGGCGCATGTTGCTGCATGAACGCGAGGTGTCGGATTATGACCATCTGTCGCGCTTTGGCGAATGGGTGATGCAGGATGCGCCTGTTGTCGTGCCTGTGGGGGATGAAGATGCAGTTTGACGAAGCAACCCTTGCGCAGAACCGCGCCTCCAGCCCGTTGGACTCGACTTGGTTGTCGGCCAATGCAGGCTCGGGCAAGACCAAGGTTCTGACCGACCGCGTGGCGCGTCTGCTGTTGCGCGGTGTGGAGCCGCAGCGCATTCTGTGCCTGACCTACACCAAGGCCGCCGCGTCCGAGATGCAAAACCGCCTCTTCGGCCTGTTGGGCAAATGGGCCATGCTGCCCGAGGGGGATTTGCGCGCCGCCCTTGCCCGCATCGACGAGGAACCGGGCGACAGTCTGGCCGATGCCCGCCGCCTGTTCGCCCGCGCGATCGAGGCACCGGGCGGGCTGAAAATCCAGACCATCCATTCCTTCTGCGCCGCGCTGTTGCGCCGCTTTCCACTGGAAGCGGGGCTGTCGCCGGCCTTTACCGAAATGGACGACCGCTCTGCCCATGCGTTGCGTTCGGATGTGCTGGACGCGCTGGCCGAAGGGCCGGGGCAGGCCGCGTTGGGCGGTCTGGCGGCTGTGTTCACCGGCGCGGAACTGGACGATCTGTTGCGCGAAATATGCAGCCATCCGCGCAGCTTTGACGGCGAAGTGCCGGAAGCCGCGTTGCGCGCAGCACTTGATCTGCCACCCGCATATGACGAGGGCCAGCTACTGGCCGAGGTGTGTCTGGGCAGTGAAGCGACGCTGATGGATGAGATACTGCCCTATCTGGATATGGGCAGCACCAACGACACCAAGGCCGCCGCCAAGTTGCGCCAGATCGCCTTTGGCAGCCCCGATATTAACACCCTGACCGCGCTGGAAGGGGTTTTTCTGACGGGGGCGGGGGCGAAAGAGCCCTTCACCGCCAAGATCGGCAGTTTCCCCACCAAAGCCACGCAAAAGGCCTTGGGCGCGCTGATTGATCCGCTAAACCAGTTGATGGCGCGGGTTGAGGGGGCGCGCACCCGCCGCCTTGGGCTGGTGGCCTATGCGCGCGCCATCGCGCTGCACCGCTTTGCCCGCGCCTTTCTGCCCGCCTATGCGCAGGCCAAAGCCGCGCGCGCATGGTTGGATTTCGACGACCTGATTGCCCGCGCGGGCCAATTGCTGACCGATCCGTCGGTGGCGCAATGGGTGCTGTTCAAACTCGATGGCGGGGTTGATCATATTCTGGTGGATGAAGCGCAAGACACCTCGCCCGGTCAATGGCACGTGGTTGAACAACTGGCGCAGGAATTCACCGCAGGGATCGGCGCGCGCGACGCCAGCCGGACCTTGTTCGTGGTGGGCGACAAGAAACAGTCGATCTATTCCTTTCAAGGGGCCGACCTGGCCGTGTTTGACCAGATGCAGGCGCAATTCCGCGAGAAGCTGGCCCATGTCGATTTGCGCTTGAATGAGGCGCTGCTGGCGCATTCCTTCCGCTCGTCCGACGCGATTTTGCGAACCGTCGATGCCACATTCCACCCGCCGCGCGATACAGGGCTGGGCGGCCCGCCCCAGCATATTGCCTTCAACGCCAGCCAGCCCGGACGGGTTGATCTGTGGCCGGTGATCGCGCGGCCCGATGCGCCCGAAAAGCCCGACTGGTTCGACCCTGTCGATGTGCTGCCCGAAGAACACCACCACCGCCAGCTGGCTCGCAAGATTGCGGGTGAATTGCGCGCCATGATTGATGCGCGCATAGCCGTGCCGGAAAAAGGCGGCGCGCGGCCCATCTCGGAAGGGGATGTGCTGATCCTTGTGCGCCGCCGCAACGCGCTGTTCCACGAGATTATTGCCGCCTGCAAGGCCGAAGGGCTGGAGATTGCGGGCGCAGACAGGTTGCGGCTGGGTGGCGAGATGGCGGTGCGCGACCTGACCGCATTTCTGGCCTTTCTCGCCACCCCCGAAGATGATCTGTCGCTGGCCGCCTGCCTGCGCGCCCCCCTGCTGGGCTGGTCCGAGGATGCGCTGTTCCGGCTGGCGCAGGGGCGCGGGGGCGCGCATTTGTGGACCAAACTGCGCGAAAACGGCGATGCTGCAACACTGGACGTGCTCAATGACATGCGCAGCCAGACAGATTTCTTGCGTCCCTATGACCTGATCGAGCGCTTGCTGACCCGCCATGAAGGCCGCCGCCGCCTGATCGCACGACTGGGCAACGAGGCAGAGGACGGAATCGACGCCTTTTTGGCGCAGGCATTGGCTTATGAGCGGCTAGAGGTTCCCAGCCTGACCGGTTTTCTTGCATGGCTGGATCATGGCGATGTGCAGATCAAACGCGAGCTGGACGCCGCAGGCGGGCGGTTGCGGGTGATGACTGTGCATGGAGCCAAGGGGCTGGAAGCACCCGTGGTCATTCTGCCCGACACTGCCGACTATTCCGCAACCGAACGGCGACAGTTTTACGATCTTGGCGGGGCTTTGGGCTGGCGCGGCAGCAAGGATGACACGCCGCCCAGCTTGCAAGCCGCCATTGACGCGGCCGCCGATCTGCGCGCACAGGAAGATGCGCGCCTGCTCTATGTCGCGATGACGCGGGCGGAAAGCTGGCTGATTGTGGCGGGGGCGGGCACTGTGAAATCGCCCGAATGCTGGTACAATCGCATTGCCGACGGGCTGGGCCATGTCGGCGCTGTCGCGTGTGACTTCCCGACAGGGACAGGCCTGCGCCATCAGCATCTGGACTGGCCGCTTGCTGCGGACCACGCAAAAGACCAGCAATCCGCAACGCGTGACGCGGTGCCCGCGCTGCTATGGGACCGTGCAGCCCCCCCCGCAGCCGGTCCGCGCGTGCTGTCCCCGTCGAACCTTGGCGGGGCCAAAGCCCTGCCGGGCGAGGCGGGTGAGGTCAGCGAACTGGCCCTTGCACGCGGCGCGCAGCTGCATGTGCTGCTGGAACATCTGCCGCTCTGGCCGCGCGACCGCTGGGAGCAGGCTGCGCGCGATCTTCTTGCCAACACAGAAGAGGGGGTGCCAGCCGATCTGGCCGATCTGATGGTTGAAGTTGCAAATGTGCTGGACACCCCCGCCAATGCGCCGCTTTTCGCGCCCGGAACATTGGCAGAGGTTGAAATAACCGCAGAACTCGCGGGCCAGCCCTTGTTTGGCATTATTGACCGGATGGTGGTGAATGACGGGCATGTGCTGGCGGTTGATTACAAATCCAACCGGCTGGTGCCGGACCGGCCGCAGGATGTCCCCGAGGGGCTGTTGCGCCAGATGGGCGCGTATCGGCAGGCCTTGGCGCAGGTTTTTGCGGGCCGCGAGATCCGCGTGGCGCTGCTCTGGACCACGACGGGAGAGGTGATGAACCTGCCCGCCCCCCTCACCGATGCCGCCCTTGCGCGGGCAGCGCTTGAATCCGCTGCGCGCGAGGCATAGTTAGACCATGAACCCAAACCCAGATTGGAGAGGCCGATGCCCACAATAGCTGTTACCGATGCCACCTTTGATGCCGAAGTGCGCCAGTCCGACATTCCCGTCGTGGTGGATTTTTGGGCTGAATGGTGCGGCCCCTGCAAGCAGATCGGCCCGGCACTGGAAGAACTCGCCGCCGAATTTGACGGCCGCATCAAGATCGCCAAGGTGAATGTGGACGAAAACCCCAACACCGCCGCCTCGATGGGCATCCGCGGCATTCCGGCACTGTTTTTGTTCAAGGACGGGCAGGTTGTGTCGAACAAGACAGGCGCTGCCCCCAAATCCGCACTGCAAAGCTGGATCGAAGGCGCAGTGTAAGCCTGACAGGGCGCGGCCCCGGTCGCGCCCAAATTCCCAGCGGGGGTGCATGCTGAAAGATGCGCCTCCGGCGGGAGTATTTCTGGCAAGAAAATGAGGGTGCGATGAGCGAATTTCCCGGATGGCACGGCACAACCATCATCGCGGTGCGCCGTGGCGGCGAAGTGGTGGTGGCTGGGGACGGGCAGGTCAGTCTGGGCCAGACTGTCATCAAAGGGTCTGCGCGCAAGGTGCGCAGGCTCTCGCCCGGCGGGTATGATGTTGTCGCAGGCTTTGCAGGCTCGACCGCCGATGCGTTCACGCTGCTGGAGCGTCTGGAAGCGAAGCTGGAATCCACCCCCGGCCAGTTGGCGCGGGCCAGCGTTGAGCTGGCGAAAGACTGGCGTACCGACAAATACCTGCAAAAGCTGGAAGCGATGCTGATCGTCAGCGACGGGCGCGACATGTTCGTGATCACCGGCGCAGGCGATGTGCTGGAACCGGAACATGATGTCGCGGCCATCGGATCGGGCGGGAATTTCGCGTTGGCCGCCGCACGCGGCTTGATGGAAACAGAGTTTTCTGCCGAGGATGTGGCGCGGCGCGCGATGGCGATTGCGGCGGATATCTGTGTTTATACCAACGGGAACCTGACAGTGGAGAAGATCAGCGCATGACCGACCTGACCCCGCGCGAGATAGTCTCGGAGCTTGACCGCTTCATCATCGGCCAGAAGGACGCCAAGCGCGCCGTGGCGGTGGCCCTGCGCAACCGGTGGCGGCGCAAGCAACTGCCTGCCGATTTGCAAGAAGAGGTTTACCCCAAGAACATCCTGATGATCGGCCCCACAGGTGTGGGCAAGACTGAAATCAGCCGCCGCCTGGCAAAGCTGGCGCGCGCGCCGTTTCTGAAGGTTGAGGCCACGAAATTCACCGAAGTGGGCTATGTCGGCCGCGATGTCGAGCAGATCATCCGCGATCTGGTGGACAGCTCCATCGTGATGACCCGCGCGCAGATGCGCGAGGATGTGAAGGCCCGCGCCCAACAAGCCGCCGAGGACCGCGTGATTGCGGCCATCGCAGGCGAGGGTGCGCGCGAAGGCACGCGTGAGATGTTCCGCCGCAAACTGCTGGCGGGTGAGCTGGACGATACGGTGATCGAGATCGAGATTGCAGATACCTCCAACCCGATGGGGGCTATGTTCGACATGCCCGGCCAGCAGGGCGGGCAGATGATGAACCTGGGCGAATTATTCGGCAAGGCGATGGGCGGGCGCACCACGCGCAAGAAGATCACCGTGCAGGAAAGCCATGATCTGCTGGTGGCCGAGGAAGCCGACAAGCTGCTGGATGATGAGGCCGTCAAGGCTGCTGCGCTGGAGGCGGTCGAGCAGAATGGCATCGTCTTTCTGGACGAGATCGACAAGGTCTGCGCCCGGTCCGAAATGCGGGGCGGGGATGTCAGCCGCGAAGGGGTGCAGCGCGATCTGCTGCCATTGATAGAGGGCACGACCGTCAGCACCAAACATGGGCCGGTCAAGACTGATCATATTCTGTTTATCGCAAGCGGTGCGTTTCATATTGCCAAACCTTCGGATCTTTTGCCCGAATTGCAGGGCCGTTTGCCCATTCGCGTGGAATTGCGGGCCCTCACCGAGGGCGATTTCGTGCGCATCCTGACCGAGACGGACAACGCGCTGACACGCCAATACACGGCACTGCTCGCCACCGAGGGGCTGGAAGTCAGCTTTACCGAAGACGGAATCGCCGCCCTAGCCAAGATCGCCGCCGATGTGAACCAGTCGGTCGAGAATATTGGCGCGCGTAGGCTTTATACCGTGATGGAGCGCGTTTTCGAGGAGTTGTCGTTTCATGCGCCAGACCGAAGCGGCGAGACGGTTGTCGTTGATGCCGATTATGTCGAGACGAACTTGGGCGATCTGTCTCGATCTGCTGACCTGAGCCGCTACGTGTTGTAACGCAGCGACTGGACTGGACGCGCGCCGATCTTTTCTTATATAACTGGTCAGGTATAGCGGGAACGTAGCCCCGCGCCCATTTATGCGGAAGGGGTGCGCATGAGCACTGAACAAAACGAAGGCGATCTGCTGATCAAGCCCTCCAGCACGGAGCACCCGCTGTACGAGTCGCTGGTCGAGGCGTGCAAGACTGTCTATGATCCTGAAATCCCGGTGAATATCTATGATCTGGGCCTGATCTACACGATCACCGTGGAAGATGAGGGCAAGGTGAATGTCATCATGACGCTGACAGCGCCCGGCTGCCCTGTCGCGGGCGAAATGCCGGGCTGGGTGTCGGATGCCATGAGCGCTGTGCCCGGTGTGCAATCGGTGGATGTTGAAATGACCTTTGACCCGCAATGGGGCATGGACATGATGTCGGACGAAGCACGGCTGGAACTGGGGTTCATGTAATGGATGGCCGCGTGTCGGAGCGCGACAAGATGCTTGCAGGCGCGCCCTATGATCCGGGCGCGGTTGAACTGGTCACGATCCGGCGCCGCGCACAGCATCTGATGCGGGCCTATAACCAGACGATTGACGGCGAGAATGTGCGCGCGGAGTTGATGCGCGAGTTGTTGGGCACATGGAATGACGCCATCATCCGCGCCCCCTTTCATGTCGATTATGGCAAGCATATCCATTTCGACGCGGGCTGTTTTGTGAATTTCAACTGCGTGATCCTCGATGTTTGCGAGGTGCGCATCGGCGCGCGCACCCAGATCGGGCCGAATGTGCAGATCCTGACTGCGGATCATCCGCGCGACCCGGCCCGCCGCGCATTGGGCGAAGAGTGGGGGCGTGCGATCATCATCGGCGCAGATGTCTGGATCGGTGGTGGTGCGATCATACTGCCCGGTGTCACCATTGGTGACGGCGCGATCATTGCGGCGGGGGCGGTTGTTACCCGCGATGTTGGCGCAGGCGCAACAGTTGCGGGCACCCCTGCGCGCATGTTGCCAAAGACTGACGGACAAGGATAAGATAATGTTTGGAATACCCGGAAAATCCCCTGTGACACTGACGCCGGCTGCCGTGCGCCAGATCCGCCGCCTGATGGAGCGCGAGGGCGCGAAGGGATTGCGCGTGGGTGTCAAGAAAGGCGGCTGTGCGGGCATGGAATACACCATGGAGACCGCGCAGGAGGTGCATGAGCACGAAGAACTGGTGGTGCAGGACGATGCCTGCGTCATCATCGCGCCAATGGCGCAGATGTTCCTGTTCGGCACCGAAATTGATTATGAAACAGGATTGATCGAAAGTGCGTTCAAATTCCGCAACCCGAACGTGACCGAAGCCTGCGGATGCGGCGAATCCATCAAGTTTGACGATGTCGAGACATTGACGGCCCGTATGGGCCAGACCAAGGCAACCGGCTGATTGCATCGCGCGCGCAGGCCGCGTATCTCTGGTCAAAAGGAGATATTGCCATGTCGCATGCTTGCAAACTCGCTGCCGGAAACTGGAAAATGAACGGCCTGCGCGCCGATCTTGATGAAGCGCGCGCCTTGGCTGCCGCATTTCCCGATGCCAAATGCGGTATTCTTCTGTGTCCGCCGGCCACGCTCATATCCGCCATGGCCGACGCGCTAAGCGGCAGTGCCGTGATGGTGGGCGGGCAGGACTGCCATGCGCAGACCACAGGCGCGCATACAGGCGATATCTCTGCGCAAATGCTGGCCGATGCAGGGGCGCGACAAGTCATTCTGGGCCATTCCGAACGCCGCGCCGACCATGCCGAGACGTCAGCGCAGGTGGCCGCCAAGGCCGCCGCCGCCCACGCAGCAGGGCTTGTCGCCATCATCTGCATAGGCGAAACTGAAGCACAGCGCGACGCGGGCCAGACGCTGGATGTCGTGCTCGGCCAGCTGGCGCAATCCCTGCCCGAAGGGGCGACATCGGCCAATACCGTCATTGCGTATGAACCTGTCTGGGCCATTGGCACAGGGCGCACGCCGACACTAAAGCAGATCACCGAAGTGCATGATGCCTTGCGCGCGAACCTGCCGGATCAGGCGATCTCCCTGCTCTATGGGGGCTCGGTCAAGCCCGGCAATGCCGTCGAGATTTTCGCCATTGCCAATGTCGATGGTGCGCTGGTTGGCGGGGCATCGCTGAAAGCGGTGGATTTCGGCGCGATCATCGCCGCGTTGGAGGCGGCCTGACCCTAGACCCGGTAGCGCAGGCTTGGGGTGACGATGGCCGCAAACAGCACACCGGCCACAAAGCCACCAAGATGCGCTTCCCATGCCAGCAGACCAGACAAAGCCAGCCATAAAACAAGGTTCAGCAACACCAGCCCCAGGATGAATTGCCACAAGGGCCGCATGGGGCTGCCAAGATGCTGGCGCATCTGCCATTCCCAGAACTTCCACGCGCCGATCAACCCAAAGACCGCACCGGACGCGCCCACCATTGGCGTCTCGCTGTTTGACAGCAGCGCAAACCCGACACCGCCACCGATGGCCGAGATGGCGTAAAGCAGGATAAACCCTTTTTGCCCGATCCGCGCCACGGCAATGCCGCCAAGGGCCAGCACCGCCACCATATTGCCGATCAGGTGCAACAATCCGCCATGCAGCAAGGCATAGGTGACAAACATCGCCTCGCGCTGGAACGGGTACATAGGCTCCCAGCCTGCCAACAGCCCGTTCCAGAACGCGCCATGCAACAGGAATGTGCGCCGCAACGCCAGCCCGCCCAAACCCGCCGCTTCGGCCAGCGTCAGCACAACCTCTGCAAGGCATGTCAGCCCAACGACCCAGATGACGGCCCGCGCGTTGGCGTGTGTTGGCAAGGTAATATTTCGTGGCCCCATGAATGCGGCTTTGACACTCTCGTCAACCTGATGCAAGTGCTTCGGGCTTGCTGGATTGCTGCTTTTGCGGCGTGAGACAAGTTTCATAAGGGGGCAATCCGTCCTTTGAATGGTCTGTGCCGGTCGTGACCCCAGCCGCACGCAGCAGGGTGTCGCTCACAATAGGAATAAGTCTGGCGAATAAAAGTTTCGATAAATTTACATAAAAACCACGGCGAGATCAGATGGCAGCATCTTCATAGGCCATGTCAAACCATTGCCGCTTTCCTGACAATTTTTCCCATTTTTTGTCCTGCGTTAGGAAACAATGCGCGGCGCGGCATGTTTTGTTTCCAACGCGCGCAGTAAAGGCGTGACTGTCACGCACAGTCACGCCCCCTCAGCACCGCCCCACGCGAATCGGTGTTTTAGCCAGTCAGCGCCAAATGCGGCGCACCCTCACCAATGCCCGGTGCTTTCCATACTTGCCCAAGGCTCTTGCGGGGGCAGTGCATCACCGGCTTGCAACAGCTCGATCGAGATATTGTCAGGCGAGCGCACAAAGGCCATACGCCCGTCCCGCGGGGGGCGGTTGATGGTGACGCCCGCGGCCTGCAATTCCGCACATTTCGCGTAAATGTCATCGACAGCATAGGCGAGATGGCCGAAATGGCGGCTGTCAGATGGCAGGCCATCGTCACCGTCCCAGTTATAGGTCAACTCAACCGGGCATTCCGGCTGGTCTGGCGGGGCCATAAACACCAGCGTGAACCGACCCGCCTCGGACTCGTTGCGGCGCGTTTCGGTCAGGCCGAGCAGTTTGTAGAATGCGATAGAGGCGTCCAGATCCTTGACCCGGACCATTGTGTGCAGATAGCGCATGTTCAGTCTCCCTTTTCCCATGAAGATAACAGTCCCCCCGCGCGGTGCAATGGGGGTTTCAGAATCAATCCTATCCAGCTTATGCTGCGCCCCACTTCATCTGGTAGGTTAAGGGCACAATGAAACAGTATCTGGACGGATTGCAGCATATTCTGGATCACGGAGTGCCGTCAGATGACCGCACCGGCACCGGCACCCTGTCGGTGTTCGGGATGCAGATGCGCTATGATCTGGCCGACGGGTTCCCGCTTGTCACCACCAAACGCGTGCATCTGAAATCCATCATCCATGAATTGCTGTGGTTTCTGTCGGGTGACACGAATATCCGGTATCTACAGGAAAACGGCGTCTCGATCTGGAACGAATGGGCCGATGCAGACGGTGATCTTGGTCCGGTTTACGGGCGTCAGTGGCGCGATTTCGGCGGTGTCGACCAGATTTCCGAACTCCTGCGCCAGATATCTGACAGCCCCGACAGTCGCCGCATGATCGTGTCGGCATGGAACCCGCCCGATGTGCCAGATATGGCGCTGCCGCCCTGTCACACCTTGTGGCAAGTGCGCGTGTTGGGCGGCAAGCTGCATCTGCAACTCTATCAGCGGTCTGCCGATATGTTCCTTGGGGTGCCGTTTAACATCGCCTCTTATGCGCTTGTGCAACTGATGCTGGCCAAAGTGACAGGGCTGATGCCGGGCACATTCGTGCACACGATGGGCGATGCGCATATCTATTCCAACCACATGGATCAGGTCCGCACCCAGCTTGCCCGTGCGCCCATGCCCCTGCCGCAGATGCAGATCCTGCGCGATGTAGATAGCATTTTCGATTTCCGGTATGAGGATTTCCGCATCGACGGCTACGATCCGCATCCCGCGATAAAAGCGCCGGTCGCGGTGTAGCGCCATGATAACAGTGATTGTGGCGCGCGCGCGAAATGGCGCTATTGGCATGAACAACACCATTCCGTGGCATGCCCCCGAAGATCTGGCCTTTTTCCAGCGCGAAACTTTGGGCGGGGCCATCATCATGGGGCGCAACACATGGGACAGCCTGCCCAAACGGCCCTTGCCGCGCCGGTTAAACATTGTGGTGACCTCGCGCCCCGCAGATGACGGGGCCGACGCGCTGTTCCTGCCGCTGGAGGGTGCGGTCGCACAAGCGCGTGCCGCGGGCTATCTGCGCCACTATGCGATTGGCGGAGCAGGCATATACCGCGCTTTTCTGCCATTGGCGCACAGGCTTCTGATTACCGAGGTTGATCTGGACGTGCCCGGTGCCGATACGTTCTTTCCCGAATTTGACCCCGCCCAGTGGCACCTGAACGCCCGCCTGCCTGTCCGGGACGCGGGCCCCCGCTGTGTCATTCACGAATTTCTGCGCAAGTAAGCGCCAAGTGATTGCAGCCATGCGTCTGAATGCATAAATCCAGTTCAGACAATATGAAAGGACAGACACCATGCAGATTCAGGTCAACACCGACAACACCATCGCGGGGCGCGAAGATGTCGTACGCTTCGTCGAAACCGTGCTGGAGTCGAAGCTCGGTGCCGTCTCTGGGCCGATCACGCGGATCGAAGTGCATCTGCAAGACCAGAATGCAGAGAAGAGCGGCCCCGATGACAAGCGCTGCATGGTCGAAGCCCGCCTTGAAGGGCGTCAGCCCGTCACCGCCACGGCCACGGCCGACACGATCCAGTCCGCAGTGACCGCCGCCGTGGACAAGATGCGCAACATTCTGGACCGTGAACTGGGCAAACAGCGCGCGCGGCGCTAAGCCAAAGGTCGTACAGCGAGGCTTTGTTGCTGTTGCGCAACACAGCCTCGCCACCGGAAAATCACAGGTATCTTGTGGCTGACCTATTTGCGCGACCTACATGTGGTAATGCTGTTTCAGGTGCACTACAGGAGCGTGTGATAACTCACAAATGGGTCGCGGTAGGGTTGTGGCCCGTTCTCGCCCCTATACTCTCTTCGCCGCACCCTCCTAAGAAGATTGCTTAATCTTAAGACGTTATGTATTATCTTTCATGTAGAAATACGGATTTTGGACATAAAATAAAGCTGTGATCCACCGCAAAGAGTGGGCTCGGAACAGAGGCAGAGGCAAGGAACAGGCGTGGTCTTCAGACCATAGCTGACCAAGGGCGTGCGTGTGGGTTTGGCCCAGTCGCGCAGCGTGAACGGGTCTGCATCCTGTCGGACAGGTCATGATAGAAAACAATACGTTTGCGAAATCGGATTCAACGGTAACGCGGCACAAACAGACAGCGCGTAGTATTGCAGCGGCAGGGGCATTGCTTCTGGTCGTCACTGCATTCTCTGGGTGTCAGATGACATCATCGGGCAGCAATTCCAGCCCGACAGAACTGGCCGAGGCGCTGAACGAATATCGCATCGTTCCGCCATCGCGTGCCTATATCAATGTCCCAACGGCGATGCTCGTCATGGAACGTGATCTTGGCACGGCGACCGAGCAGCGCGTCACCTTGCCAAATATGACGTCCTTTGCCGGAGAGAACACAATTTTGCTGCGCGCCCAAACAACGCGCAGCGCAAGCGGCACGCGACTGGTGCTCAGAGATGTGCTGGCGCAATTTGGCGGCACACCCAGCCCTTTTTCCAATATCACAGACAGCGCGCTGACTGCACGGTCCGATCAGTATGGCGACATCACATATACTGTCGCGCGTCCGGGCGGCGATATCACCTGTGTCCTTGCTTTCAGGCGCGCACAAACGGGCGGGCGCGCGTTGCCGCGCGGGGCGTCCGCGCTCGACCTGATGATGCGCAACTGCGTTTCCGGGTCAGTTGATACGGCATTGGCGCCTTTGGGGCCATCGGCCTTCGGGCTTGGATTGCCAAGGGTGGGTGGTTAATCAAATGTTAGGTTTTGTATGAGTTTATTAATTGCCAACCGGAAATTGAATTTGAACGAGGTGTTGCTGGCACTCGTGTGGTTTGCACTTGTGGTGCCGGTTGCGATACTGGCAAGCATCCCCACCTCGACGGCGGTGCAGGGCGCGTTAGGGGTGTTTGCCGTACTTGCAGTTGCCGCTCTCAAGCCCTTCACCTCGAAGAAAATTGTCGCGCGCTTCTTGCTGCTGGCCATCGCCAGTGCGGTTGTCATGCGCTATTGGTTCTGGCGCGTCACCGAAACGTTGCCGCCCTTGGATATGCCGGTTTCCTTCACCATTGCGATGGCGCTGTTCATCGTTGAAACCTATGCGATTTTTGTCTTTTTTATCAGCTCGTTCATTGCGGCAGATCCGGTAGAACGCTCACTTCCGCCCAAGGTTGCTGCGGCCAATCTGCCGACCGTCGATATTCTGGTGCCAAGCTATAACGAGCCGACCGAGATGCTGGCCGTCACTTTGTCTGCCGCCAAGAACATGCATTATCCGGCTCAAAAGCGCACCGTTGTTCTGTGTGACGATGGCGGAACGGACCAGCGCTGCAACAGTGAAGACCCTGAACTTGCGCGCGCATCGCGCCAGCGCCGCGCCGATCTGCAAGAGCTTTGTGCCCAGTTGGGTGTGGTGTACTCCACCCGTCCGAAAAACGAGAATGCAAAGGCTGGCAACATGTCCGCCGCGCTGGAGCGGCTGGACGGCGATCTGGTGGTGGTGTTTGACGCAGACCATGTGCCGTCACGCGATTTTCTGGCGCGGACCGTCGGGTATTTTGTCGAAGACCCGAAGCTGTTTTTGGTACAGACTCCGCATTTCTTCCTCAACCCCGACCCGATCGAGCGTAATATCGGGCTGCGTGCCGATTGCCCGCCCGAAAACGAGATGTTCTATCATCTGGGCCATCGCGGCCTTGACCGCTGGGGGGGGGCGTTTTTCTGTGGCTCTGCCTCGGTCTTGCGGCGTGCAGCACTGGATGATGTGGGCGGCTTTGCGGGCGAAACGATCACTGAAGACGCTGAAACCGCGCTGGAAATTCACTCGCGCGGCTGGAAAAGCATCTATGTCGATCATGCTATGATTGCCGGGTTGCAGCCGGAAACCTTTGTCAGCCTTATCCAGCAGCGCGGGCGCTGGGCGGCGGGCATGATGCAGCTTCTGATGCTGAAAAACCCCCTGCGGCGTAAAGGCATGAGCCTGACCCAGCGCCTGTGCTACCTCAATTCGATGACCTTCTGGCTGTTCCCGCTGGTGCGGATGACCTTTATCCTTGCGCCTTTGGCCTACTTGTTTTTCGGCCTCCAAATCTTCGTCGCCACCATTCAGGAAGTGCTGGTCTATATGGGCGGCTACATGGCGGTCAGCTTTATGGTGCAAAACGCGCTTTATGCCCGTGTCAGATGGCCGCTTGTGTCTGAATTGTATGAAACGGCGCAGGCACCCTATCTGTCCGGTGTCGTCATCAAAACCCTGTTCAAGCCGCGCGGCGCGAAGTTCAATGTGACCGCCAAGGATGAAGTGCTGGAAGAAGATTTCATCTCGCCCATGTTCAAGCCACTGCTGGTGCTATGGGCGGTTGCAGGGCTAGGGGTGTTGGCGGCTGCGGTGCGCTGGGTTCTGTTTCCGGGCGATCACACCATCTTGTCGATTGTTGGCGGCTGGGCCGTGTTCAACTTCATCATTGTCTCTGCCGCGCTGCGTGCCGTTTCCGAGCGCCAGCAACGCCGCGGTGTTCCAAGGTTCGAGACGCAGGCCCCCGCGGTTGCAGCCTTTGGCCGGGATGGCCAGTTCAGCTTTTCGGCGGCAACAATCCTCGACTCGTCAACCAGCGGTGCGCGGATCAAACTGCTGCCGGGGCCAGATACCGATCTGGCCGAAATGACAGCGATCACGCCGGGCTATGTGTTTTACTTCACCCCTGAATTCCCAAAATCGCCCCATCTGGAGAATGCGATCCGCGTTCAGGTTAAAAATATCGAACGCACCAATTCGGGCCTTATTCTGGGCGTGCGTTTCGACCCTGACCAACCGATGATCGTACGCGAGACGATTGCCTATCTGATCTTTGGTGACAGCGCCGTGTGGGAAAAGCCGATGCCCATGCTCAAGGGTATGGCCTATATCGTCATGCTTGCCTTCACCTCGGTGTATCACACAATGCATGCCCTTGCGGCAGAACCGGCACGGCGGCGCGCCGCACAAGAGCGCGCGCGCATGGGCGAGATAGGGGCTGCGCAACCTGCCCATCTGCTGGCATTCGGAGAGGCGTTTGACCCCGCCATAACCAATCCCGAATTTGCCGCCAACATGGGCGGGGGCGTGCGTGGCATGATGGGCAGTGGCACAATCGGCCATCGCCAGATGCAAACCCTGACGCGTGGTATGGAGCAGCAGCCATGAGCGCTGCCATCACGCCCCGTATTGCGATCCGGCGCGCGGGCCTCGTTGCGGGCATGGCGGCGGCGCTATCTTTGCTGGGCCCTTTGACACAGGCGCCCGCCTATGCACAAAACGCAGAGGGTGCTCAGATCATTATGCCCGAAGATGGCACATCGGGTCTGCCGCAAGCTGTCGACGCCGCAGATATAGGTGCAAGGGTTGATCCCGCGCGCCGTCAGGTGCGCACGGATGAAGATGCACAGAGCAGTGCAGCGCCGCACTGGATTTCAGCCCTGCGCCTGACCGATCTGCGCTATCGTGTCCAAAATGGCATCGCCCGCATCACCGGAGAGCGTGAATGGGTTAATTTCGACCTCTATTCTGTCGGAATCGACCGCGAGGCAGTGTTGCAGATCGCCACTGTTTCGGGGATCAATAATTTGCCTGAACGCTCGCGTATGCGGCTAAGTGTAAACGGGCAAGAGGTCGGCACCCAGAATCTGACCCATCTCGAAGCAATCGGGGTTGACCAGTTCACAATCCCGGAAGGTCTGCTGCAATCCGGCCGCAACCGTGTTCAGATCGAGTTTCGCCAGCAGCATCGCATCTTCTGCGGGCCGGAAGCGTCTTTCGATCTGTGGACCGATCTCGACCTGTCGCGCAGTGGTCTTGTGGTGCGGTCAGATTCCGATTCCATCCGCGCGAACCTGATGGGCATTGACGGGTTCATGATGGCGCTTGCCGCGCAGTCATCCGGCGGGCATTCCGTTGAAATTCGCGGGATTGAAACCTTGGGCTCGGAGGCCGAAGTCTGGCGCGATTTTCTGGTCGCACGCTTCAATCAGGCGCTAACCGGAACCCCGTTGCTGTTCAGCTTTACCGACTACTGGACCACACAACCCGCCGCCCGCGATTACGCCCGCATCACCATCCTTCCTGCGTCTGAAAGCCGGATAAGGTTCGTCCTTGCCGGTGACGGGGCAGTGGTCATGGTTCTGGAAGTCGCGCAAGGCACCCAGCCAGAGCAGCTTTTGTCGGGCATTCACGCGGTCGAGGCACAGCAACAAGACATGCGTCCGCCCCAGATCATGACTGAGGTCAACGTCCCCTTCTCTGATTTCGGGGTAGAAACCGAAAGCTTCTCGCAGCGCTACGCGGTCCGTGACCACGCGTTCCGTCTGCCAGATGACTGGCTTGTTCTGACAGCCGCCAAAGCGCGGATCTATCTGGATTACGCCTATGCAACGGACCTTCCCCAAGGTGCTATGCTGCTGCTCAAAATCAACGGAACTTCGGTGCGCCTGCTTCCCTTGCGGGGCGAAGGCGGCGTGCAGATTTCGCGTTTTCCCGTCGATTTCGAGGCGCGCCTGATGCATCCGGGCACGAATGTTCTCAGCTTCGAGATGTTTGTGCCGGGCAATCCGCCGACACTTCCCTGCGCCGTGAATGAAGCCCCCATTTTGCAGATCAGCGACAGCTCAACGCTGTATGTGCCCTACAGCCCCTCAATGTATATCCCTGATATGGACCTTGCTTTCGCGGCCCTGTCGCCCGACAGCCTGAGCCTGAACGAAATGAGCGGGCGCGCGTATTCGCAGATGGATGTTCTGACCCTCAAGGCCGCGCTGGCGCGTACGCGCGCGGCCATCCGCCCCTCAAAACTGCATCTGATCTCGTTGGATGATCTGGGGTCTATCCCGACAGGCCATTACAACGCGGACCGGCGCTTGTTGGAAGATGCGGTGCTGTTGCCAGACGAAAGCAGCGCGCTTGTGGCAGAGCTTGGCTCGCAGGGGCAGGGCGACCCGTTCCAGATACGCCGCAGCGAGCAGCGCAGCCTGTCTCTTGCCTTTAGCGCGGGTGTGGACACGGTTCTGGAGCGGGGCAGATGGATGTTCGAGCGCGTCTTTCCCCGCAGCGGCGATCAGTTGAACACATGGCTGATGCAACAACGCGGCAAGGCGGTCTTGTTTCAACTCGATGCGGCGCGGCCCGATGAAATCTGGATGCTGCGCGGCCCCGACAGCGATATGCACGCGATTGCACATGCCGTTGCCAATGCCCGCGCCAATGGCGGTGGCCCGCGTGGGCAAGTCGCGGTTCTGACCCATGAGGGGCACTGGGAAAGCTGGCTTGCACCAGATCGCAGGCCCCTTCTGCTAGAGCCGTGGTCGCGCCAGAACTTCCGGTCTGCAATGGGCAATATTGTGTCTGCGCGGCCAATTTTCTTCACCATCCTGATCCTTGGCCTCGCGAGTCTGTCTGCCGTGGTTGCCTTGCGGCTGGTCATATCGACAAGGGAACACAAGACATGAACCGACGCATGTTTCTGGCGGCCAGCACCTCTCTCGGGGCGGCACTCATAGCGGGGCATTCCGGGGCTTTGGGGCAGGGCGCTTCTGCTTTTCCCGCGCGCCCGGTCTGGGACAGTTGGAAATCCGCGTTTCTGCGGTCGGATGGCCGTGTTGTTGACACGCTGCAACAACAGGCCAGCCATTCCGAGGGGCAGGGGTACGGCATGCTTGCCGCCACCATGTTCGATGACGAAGCCGCGTTTCGCCAGATGTTCCGCTGGACCGAACAGCAACTTGCCGTGCGCCCTGATGCGTTGCTGGCGTGGCGGTGGTTGCCCGAACAGGCCAACCCCGTTCCCGACCGCAACAACGCCTCGGATGGGGATTTGTTCTATGCTTGGGCGCTGGTGCGTGCNGCGGCGCGTTTCAATGACCGCAGTCTGCTGAACCGGGCCGCTGAGATCGCGCAAGCGCTGGCGGCAAGCTGCATGAAACCGATGCCCGGTGCCAGCGACAAGCTGGTTTTCCTGCCAGCCGCGTTTGGGTTTGAGCATGACACCCATCTGTCGGTGAACCCGTCTTACTACATGCCGCTGGCCATGCGCGATCTGGCTGCTGCGACCGGCGTGACAGCTTTGGCCGCCTGTGCGCAGCATGGCGAGGTATTGTTGAATGACATCGCCGCGAACGGTCTGGTGCCCGATTGGGTCGACATCTCGGCGCAGGGCATCGGCGCGTCCGAGACATTGTCGCAAAACACCGGCTATGAGGCGATGCGCGTGCCGCTGTTTCTGATCTGGTCGGGATTGCAGCAGCATATTGCCGTGCGGCGCATGGCCTCTGTCTATGAACGCACATCACAACCTGGTCTGGGTGTGCCGACTGTGGTCGAACCGCTGTCAGGTGTCGTTCTCGAATCCAGCACCGAGCCGGGCTATCAGGCCTTGGCAGGGTTGGTCATCTGCACGTCACAGCGCAGCCTTGGCGCGCTGATCCCGCCGTTCTCGGCAGATCAGGCCTATTACCCCGCCACGTTGCAATTGTTTTCGATGTTTGCCGCAAATGAGGCGATGCCAGAATGTGTGCCATTATGACGCCCCGCACCCCGCACCCCCGCCTTTGTGCCATCACTGCCGTGTTGCTGGCGCTCGCCAGCGCGCCGGTATTCGCGCAGACAGCCGGTTTTGATGACCTGCGCGCCTTGCGCTACTACCTGCAACAAAATGACACGGCCTCGACGCAGGCCGAATTGCGCAGGCTCAGAATCGCTTTTCCCGATTGGCAGCCCCCGTCAGACCTGAATGCAGTGCTGGCCCCGAATGTGCAGGCCAGTGTCGATGAAGGCGCGATCTGGCGGCAGATCGAACGGCGTGACTACAACGCCGCGCGTCAGTTGATCGAACAGGGGCGGCAGGCCGGTGCTGGCTGGTCCCCTTCGGCCGAAATGCTGCGTGTGCTGGAAACGAACGAAGCGCAGGAAAATTTTGACACCGCCGTCACCGCGCGCAATGCCAGCAGTGCGATTGCCATTGCGCGCCGGTCGCCCTCGCTGCTGACATGCGAGCGGATAAACAATGCATGGCTTCTGGCCGATATGTATGTGCTTGCAGATCAGAAACCGGCGGCCATGACCACCTATCGTAATACGCTGCAATCGTGCCAGAGCTATGCACAAATGCAGCCCACTCTGGAGAAATCCAGCGCCATCGCCACGCGCACCGAGTTGCAGGAATTGTTTGGCGTCGCGCGCCGGTCCAATCCGGGGGCCGCGTCGCAGCTTGACCAGCTTGAAACCCGCTTGCTGGGGGGGGCTGCACCTGCGCAATCAACCCCTATGGCCGCCGCCGCGACACCGCCAACCGCTGCCCCGTCGCAGCCCAGTGCAGCGCCAGTTGCCTCTGCCCCGGCCAGCGCGCCCGTGCAAGCCGCCCCCAATGCGGGGGCCTTGCCCTTGCGCGGCGATGGGCGTCTTGCCCAAACGCGCCGCCTGAAGGAACAGGAACAATTCGCCAGTTGTCTGGCCGCGTCAACCGCACCGCGCTCGCTCGATGTACTGTATGAACGCTCTTGGTGCGCCTATAGCCATGATCGCCCGACCGAAGCGCTGATCGGGTTTCAGGCGGCGGCACGGGCAGGCGATGCTTTGGGCCCCAATGTGCGCCGCGATGCGCATTTCGGTCTGGCGCTGTCCTATTTGTCGATGAATATGACCGAGCAAGCGGCGCACACGGCCTCGCAGGTGCGCTTGTCCGACACGCAGCACCGCGAACTGGAAGGCATCGTTCTGGATCAGCGCGGCGTGCGGGCCTATCGCGCGGGTGACTTCCGACAGGCGATTGGACATTTCGATGCGCTCGAAACCCTAGGCGGTGCGCTGCGCCGTGATCTGGCGATGCTGCGCGCCTATGCCTATTTGAATTCGGGCCAGCGCCCACGTGCGCGCGCCGAGTTCGAGCGGCTGCATTCCCAACTCGCCACTGCCGAAACGCGTGAGGGCCTGAACGCGACCCAAGGGCCGTAAACCGCGCGCCGCAATCGCTGTGCGGCAGATGCGGCAGGGCTGCGACCCCAATCCGTGACACCACCCTCATCACGCGCGCCAGAAATTGGCGCGCGTTTTGCGTTGCCCGGTACATGGCGCAGGTCCGACGCCGCAAGCGGCTGGGATAGAACGCCTTTTCGGGCNATTTCACGGCGCCCCCCCCGCGCCGCTATGGCATAACACTGCGGGTGTTATCAGCTAGCGGGGGCGCGATATTGCCCGTCATCTGGTCTTGGCGGCAGGTTCGGGTCAGCGGATCAACCGCGCTTTGAACCGTTGCGGCAGCGACCCGCAGCATTCCAGTTACACGCTCAGGAGTTACCTTCATGACCTTCACATTCACATCCAAAATCGCCGGTTCTGCCCTTGCTTTCGCCATCGCCCTGACGGCCTTGCCCGCCGATGCCGGCTCGAACCGTGTCAGCGTCGATCAATGGGGGCGTGACAATGCTATCGCCACATCCCAAACCGGCGTGCGCCAGCGGGTCACAATCACCCAGCGCGGGCGCAGCAACCTGTCGCTGAACACACAAGACGGCGCGCGCAACCGCGTGGTTGTCGGGCAATCCGGCTGCAACAATGTCGCCGATACGGCCCAGAGCGGTCGGCGCAATATTGCTGGTGTTGCGCAGATGGGGTGCCACAATGATGCAACGGTCAATCAGGGCGGCAACCGCAACGCGGTCGGCGTGATCCAGACAGGGCGCGGCAACACCGCCAACGCAACCCAGCACGGCAATGGCAATGTGGTGCTGATCATTCAGGAGTGACCTGCAAACGCGCCGGGGGCGATCTGCCCCTGGCCTGCACGAGAAAAGGAGAATCCCCATGTCCGCGATACCATATTCGATTGTAGCGCTTGTCATCACAGGTGCGGCCTGCACAGCCTCTCTGGCGACATCTCAGGCAGGCAGCACCAACCCCCCCGAAGCACTGGTCTGCGCGTTGGAACTGTCGGAAAGCAACCGTCAGGTCACGATCACGGCGACAGCACAGGCCGCGCAAGCGGTGCGCGGCACCTATGCGTTGGAGATAGATCAGCGCAGCGCCGGTGGCCGCTCGACCATCCGTCAGGGTGGCGAGTTCGATCTGAAATCAGGCGAGAAAGCCACATTGGGCGAGGCGCGTTTCAGCGGCAAGGCGCAAGAGTTTCAGGCCGAAATGACCATCAAGGCCAACGGGCAAAGCAAAACCTGCCGCTCTGCCGGGTTGTAGGATCAGTGCAGAACCCTCGCTATGAAAGGATACCGCTTATGTTTACCCGTATCTCATCTCACATCCTGCCGCGCGGTGCTGTGGTTGCCGCGCTGGCCATTGTGCTGGGCTTGCCCGCAACGGGTGCGCTGGCCAAATCCCCCTCGCTGGCGCAAATTGCCTGCATGGCGCGCGACAGCCCCAATCTGCGCGGCTCTCGCGCAACGCTCTCGACGCTGTGCGCGCTGCGCCGTGGCGCGCCGCATGCCGCAAGGGGGCGCAACAACACCGCGCAGGTCCAGCAGAACGGGGCCAATAACAGCGCGGAAATTCACCAAAGGGGCAGCGGTCACAGTGCCAATCTGGTGCAGGATGGCGACAACAATCACCAGACGATCCTGCAATTCGGGCGCGGCACGCAAGCGGATATTCACCAGACCGGCGGGCAATCCGGCATTCTGATCCAGTTTGGCTGGTAAAGAGCAGGGCTTTTCCCTGCCCGCCAAAGCCGTTATGCCAAGCTCTGGATGCAGCAGCACGATAGGCAGACCCCTTGTCACACCCCCCCGAGTCCGCACGAAAACAGCGCGCGCGCGCCGATGGGGTCGTGGCGCGCTGGATCTGGCACAGTTTCGTTCGTCACAGGCTGCATTTCATCGGGCTTGCTGTGGTTTTCATGGTGCTTGAGGCGCTGACACTGGGCGCATTCAGCTACCTTATTCAGCCCATGTTTGACGAAGTGTTCATCGCAGGCGACCGCGAAAGTGTGTTTCTGGTCGCATTGGCTATGGCGCTGGTGTTCTTTGGCCGTGGCCTTGCACGGCTGGCACATAAGGCGGTCATGACCTGGCAGTCCGAGGCTGCGACAGCAGAGTTGCAGTCCATTTTGCTGGCGCATCTGATCCGCTTGGATCAGGGCTTTTTCAAACGCAATGCGCCGGGCATCCTGATCGAGCGCGTGCGCGGCGATTCTGCGGCGCTGCGCCGCGTGTTCTCGTCGCTGATTACGGGCTTTGGCCGCGATGGGGCCGGGGTGATCGTGCTGTTCAGCGTCGCACTCTGGACCGATTGGCAATGGACGTTGATTGCCCTGTTGGGCCTGCCTCTGCTGGGCTTGCCGCTGATTGCGATCCAGCGTCTGATCCGGCGGCGCAGTACCGAGGCGCGACTTGCCGCTGCCGAAAGCTCCAACCGGCTGGACGAGACATTTCACGGTATCGCCACGCTGCAACTGACCGGATCGGAAGGGCGCGAGATCGGGCGCTTCCGCGAGATCATGCGCGGTTTTGTGCGCAAGGCCACGCGCGCGGCGATCGGGCAGGCGGCGGTGCCCACGGTCATGGATTTTGGCGCGGCCATCGGCTTTGGTCTGGTGCTGATCTATGGCGGTATGCAGATCATTGACGGCACGCGGACGGTCGGGCAGTTCATGTCCTTTTTCACGGCGCTGGGGCTGTTGTTCGACCCGTTGCGTCGGTTCACAGCACTGACGGCCGAATGGCAGAATATCCTTGCGTCGCTGGAACGCACACATGCGCTGTTGCAGGTTCAGGCCAAGGTCACCAACCCGCCCCCGCCGCATCTGCCTGTGCCCGACCGCCGCCATGCGTCAGTCGAGTTGCGCGGCGTCAGCTTCGCCTATGAGGCCGAGCCTGTGCTGAATGATTTGTCCTTTGTCGCGCCCGCAGGCAAGACCACGGCGATTGTCGGCCCGTCCGGCGCAGGCAAAACAACTGTGTTCACCTTGCTGACACGGCTGGCCGATGTCGACGCGGGCGAGGTTTTGATTGGTGGGCAGGATGTGCGCGGCATGGATCTGGTCGCCTTGCGCCGCCTGTTCGCGGTGGTCAGTCAGGACACCGCCCTGTTTGACGAGACGATCCGCGACAACATTCTGATGGGGGTCGAGGGGGTGTCCGAGGCGGCGTTGGACGGTGCACTCAGCGCGGCCCATGTCGATGATTTCCTGCCGCTTCTGTCCGATGGGTTGGACACATTGGCCGGTCCGCGCGGCTCTAGCCTCTCGGGGGGGCAGCGCCAGCGCGTGGCGATTGCGCGCGCGCTGTTGCGCGATGCGCCGATCCTGCTGCTGGACGAAGCAACCAGCGCGCTGGATGCCAAATCCGAAGCTTTCGTTCAGGATGCCTTGGACCGTCTGGCCGAAGGGCGCACAACGCTGGTGATCGCACATCGGCTGTCCACGGTGCGCCGCGCCGATCAGATCATCGTCATGGATCGCGGGCGCGTGGTCGAGCGCGGCACGCATGAGGAATTGCTGGGCGTGGGCGGGGTTTATGCGCGGCTCTATGCGCTACAATTTGGTGAACAGGATCAGGCAAATTCGCCCTGAACACACCAGCCATCGCGCTGGGGGGTGTGAAACAGCCACAATCGCGCGCCCCGGTCGGTCTGCACGCGCCAGTAATCGCGCAGACCCGTGCGCCATGCCGGGTCATCCAGCCACCATTCCGGGCTGATCCTCTCAGGGCCGGTGGCCGCAACCACCCCCCACCACAGCCCGCGCCATTTGAACCGGCGCGGCACGGCGCGCCCTGTGCCTGCAATCGGTTCGGGGGAGAAGATCATCAGCGGGCGCGGCGGGGCCGTGTTGTGCCAGTCGCGCGCTGCCGTGCTATAGGCGGCGGGCGCGATGCTGAAGGCTTTTTCGGGAATATGGCTGTCCGCAGGCAAATAGCGCAGCACATGGTCAAACCCCACGCGATTGCACAGACGGGTCAGCAGATCATCCAGATCATCCTGTGCTTTCGCCCCTGTGGTGGTGATCTGCTGGACCGCCAGCGCCTCAACCGCGACCGCACTCAGGCGCATCCGCTCTATGCCAAAGCCCGCATCCAGTCCGTCCAGCGCGCGGGCGAACAGTTGCGCCATGGGGGCGGGGTCGCGCATGGGGCGGGCCAGACCGATTTCCAGCCGCACCGCCTGCCCATCCACGCGCGACAGCTCCAGTAACAACCGCCGCGCCCCCTTTTCGGCACCGCGCAGATGCGTGCACAGCCGCTCCAGCAACCGGTCCAGCCCGGCCTGAATATCCCCCATCAGGCCAATCGGTTCCGGCAGCGACAGGCGCACCGCGAAAACCGGCTGTTCCGGCGCAGGGGCCACAGGTTCTGGCACATCGCCCAATGCCTGATCCAGCCGCAGCAGGGGGGGCGTACCGAACCGGCGCACCAGACTTGCCCGCGGCACTTGGCTCAGGTCGCGGATGATGCGCAAGCCCAGCCGCTCCAGCCCCTCGACCGATGCCGCGTCCAGCCGCAGCGCGGCCAGTGGCAAGGGCATCAGACTGCGCGCGGTTGCCCCTTGCGGCACAATCCCGCCTTGCCCGTACCGCCCCACCGCCCAAGCCGCACCGCGTGTATCGGCAATCGCGGCGCGGCAGGCAAAGCCCATGCGTGCAAGGCGCGCGGTCAGATCATCCAGAAGGGCCGCCTCGCCACCGATCAGATGTGCGGCCCCTGTAATGTCCATCACCAGCCCGTCCACCCCCTCGACCGCGACCCAAGGGCAATAGCGCGTGGCCCAGCGGCGCAAGCCGTCCATCGCGTGACGCTCGCCCCTTGGGTCGGCAGGGCGGGTCAGCAGGTCGGGCATAAGCGCGCGGGCATCCGCCAGCCCCATGCCCCGCGTCAGCCCACGCGCCTCTGCCATAGCGTTCAGACAGACCAACCGGTCCGCGCCCCGCTCCTTGGCCACCAGCGCAAAGCCGCCCGCCGCGGGTCGGCGGCGCAGCGACAGGCTGGACGCGAAACGGGGCAGCCAGAGCGACAGGATGCGGCGGGGCATGTTCTCACCATATGTTCACGTATTGTTCACATTAGCCCGCCGCAGGTTCCGAGTCGAGTCCGCGCCTTCCAGATTGCAAATCCCGACAGCCTGCCGCATAACCGCGCCAAACCGTGCCGGAGGCCCTGATGAATTATCTTGAATTTGAAAAGCCATTGGCTGAAATCGAAGGCAAGGCCGCCGAATTGCGCGCCATGGGGGCGGCCAATCCCGACATGGATGTCGAACGCGAAGCATCTGCCCTTGATGTGAAAGGGCAGAAACTTCTGGTCGATCTTTATCGCAACCTGTCGCCGTGGCGCAAATGTCAGGTCGCGCGCCACCCCGACCGGCCCCATTGCCGCGAGTATATCGAAGCGCTGTTTGACGAATTCACCCCCCTTGCAGGGGATCGCGGCTTTGCCGAGGATGAGGCCGTGATCGGTGGCTTGGGGCGGTTGAAAGACCGCGCTGTGGTCGTGCTCGGGCAGGAAAAGGGCCATGACACCCAATCACGCTTGCGCCGCAATTTCGGCATGGCCCGGCCCGAAGGGTACCGCAAGGCGATCCGGCTGATGGATCTTGCAAACCGGTTCGGCCTGCCGGTCGTCACGCTGGTCGACACACCCGGTGCCTATCCGGGCAAGGGTGCCGAAGAACGCGGTCAGGCCGAGGCGATTGCGCGCTGCACACAAAAATGCCTGTCGCTGGGCGTGCCTATGATCGCGGTGATTATTGGCGAGGGCGGGTCCGGTGGGGCTGTGGCCTTTGCCACCGCCAACCGCATCGCCATGCTGGAACATTCGGTCTATTCCGTCATCTCGCCCGAAGGCTGCGCCTCGATCCTGTGGAAGGATTCCGACAAGATGCGCGAAGCCGCCGAAGCATTGCGCCTGACGGCGCAAGACCTCAAGAAACTGGATGTCATCGACCGTATCATACCCGAACCGCTTGGCGGCGCACAGCGCGACCGCGCGGCCATGATCAAGGCCGTTGGCGCGGCATTGGGCGCGATGCTCAAGGACATGGATGGCAAATCGCCCGAAGAATTGCGCCAGCACCGGCGGCAGAAATTCCTTCAAATGGGCTCAAAAGGACTGGCCGCCTGAGGGCAAGCCCCCCCCTCTCCTGACAAGCGCATGTCGCAAATCATCTGGACAAGATCGCGGCGTCATGCTTAGCGTAAAGCTGTGTCCTGATGGTCCTGCATCCCATGCGCCCTGTCCTTTACCTTCTGATCATTTTCATGACCTTAAGCGGGCTGTCGCAGGGCGATCTGCGCCCCGCGACCGAGCTTGCGCAGACCAAGACCCACAGCGCGCCGCTTGCCGTGCTGGGACCGGATCTCCCGACCCGCGACGCCGAACGCAGCAGGGCCGCGCCAGCCTTCGGGCCTGATGACGCGGCCTGCCTTTCTGCGGTCGGGGTCTGTCCACCGCACCACATGGCAGCACCGCGTTGCAGCAAGACATTCCAGCCGGGCCGCCGCACGGGCCATTGCGGCAGCAATCCGGCCCGCGCGCCCCCGCGCTTTGCATGACCAGAGCAGCCTGCCTGCTCAGAGATACGCTGTAATCCTTACATCCTGAAAAAGGAGTGCGCAGATGGATACGCTGCGTTTGTGGCTTGTGCTGGGGTTTTTCGTCGGAACGGCGGTCTATACCGTCACCTACATGATCCTGTACACGGCCTGATCAAAGGCCCACCGCAGGGCGCAGGCGACATGGCCTGCCCCTGCGGACTGTCACTGCGCGTCTGATACAAGTTCCCCGAAGACGGTTTCGAGCCCTAGGACTGTGCCCAAGCGCGGAATCAAGGGCGTCAGCCCGCCGCGCATCGCCGGGCCGCCCACGGGCACGTCGATTTGGCTGCCCCAAGCGCGAAGCTCTGATCTTACTCGGATTTGGCTGGCATAAAGTGCTATAAATCGATGGGAGATCGCCGCACCGCGGCCCGACGCTGCGCGGCTTTGCACCCATAAACGCAATGTCCGCTCCGTCCCGCCAGCAGACCTTCGTCCCTGATGGCTGCTGAGCATGGAAATCTTTTGCCCGGCGGCCATCACCAGTTGGCGCGGCCTTCAGCCGTTCACATCGACCACAACACGGCCCTTGACCTGACCTTTCAGGATATCCGCGCCCAGTTGCGGCAGATCAGCCAGGGTTGCGGGCTGGGTCATGGCGTCCAGCTTGTCCATCGGCAGATCGCGTGCGATCCGGTCCCATGCGCGCAGCCGGTTCTCATAGGGCTGCATCACCGAATCGATCCCCAGCAGGTTCACGCCGCGCAGCAGGAACGGCACCACAGTCGCAGGCAGCCCCGCCCCGCCCGCAAGCCCCACCGCCGAGACGGATGCACCGTATTTCATCTGCCCCAGCACCCGCGCCAGCATGGCCCCGCCAACAGCATCGACGCAGCCTGCCCACAACTCGGATTCCAAGGGGCGCTTGACGGTTTCATTGATCATCTCGCGCGGGACAATCTGGCTTGCGCCCAGATCCCGCAGATAACTTTCGGTTTCGGGGCGTCCGGTGACCGCCGCCACCTCATGCCCCAATGCGGCCAGCAGCGCCACTGCGACAGATCCGACACCGCCCGCCGCCCCTGTGACCAGCACAGGCCCGTTGCCAAGGCGCAAGCCGTGATCTTCCAGCGCCATCACGGCCAGCATCGCGGTAAAGCCTGCGGTGCCCACAGCCATAGCCTGCCGCGTGCTCAGCCCGTCGGGCAGGGGCACCAGCCAATCGGCCTTGACGCGCGCCTTTTGGGAATAGCCGCCCCAATGTGCCTCGCCCACGCGCCAACCGGTCAACACCACTTTGTCGCCGGGTTTGTAGCGCGCATCCTCCGACGCCTCGACCGTGCCGGCAAAGTCGATGCCCGGCACATGCGGGTAATTGCGCACCAGCCCGCCGCCGGGGCCAATACACAGCCCGTCCTTGTAATTGACGGTCGAGTAGTCCACCGCGACAGTCACCTCACCTGCGGGCAACTGGTCGTCTGTCAGGTTTTGCACACTGGCCGAGGTTTTGCCCTCGGCGTCCTTTTCAACAATCAATGCCTTGAAACCCATCTGCGCTCTCCCTTGCTTGATGCCGCCCTGCGCTGTGCTGCCTTGGCGGATCGTCAAAATTCCTATATGTCTTACATATCAGGGGATCAATTGTCATACAATTAAGATTTCATCGGGCCAATATCAGGGACATGCATGAAAACCGCCCTTAGCAGTGACCGCGATTATTCGCAGCAAATCGCGCAGACGATCCGCGATGCCATTCTGAATGGCGATCTGCCCGCCGATGGACGCTTGCCGTCCGAGGCGGAACTGGCCACACGGTTCAGCGTGTCCCGTCCCACTGTGCGCGAGGCGTTGAAGCGGTTGGCAGCACAGAACCTGATCCGCACCCAGCGCGGCGCGACAGGGGGCGCATTCGTCAACCGCCTTAGCTTCGCGCAGGCGCAAGAGCATCTGACCACAACGGCCATGCTGCTGTTGTCCATGAACCGTGTCGATTTTGAAACCGCCTGCGAGGCGCGTTTCGCGCTGCAACGCGCCTGCCTGCCGATGGCCGTGCAGCGCCGCAGCCCTGCCCATCTGGCCGCCATGCAGGCCGAGATTGCGCGCCAATCCAGCGACGGGCTGAGTGACGAGGGGTTTTGCGCCTCTGACGTGGCCTTTCACCGTGCGCTGATTGATGCGGCGGGCAATCCGGTGCTGTCATGGCATTTGGCTGGCGCGGTTGAGGCGATGCAACCGCTGATGAACATGATTACCTTCTCGGCACGGTCGCGCGCGCGTATTGTCGCGCTGCATCAGGCACTTGTCGCGGCCTTGCAGGCACACAGCCTGCCCGACGCCCAATCCGGCCTTGATGCCTTGGCCGCCTACACGCTGGAACTTGGCGGCCAGATCAGGGCGCATCGCGCCTTGCACGCCAGTGGGTCGGCGGCTGAATTGTGATTTGCGCCAGCGCGCCCCGACTGTATGCTGCATTGCATTGAAGACAGGCCAGATAAATGATTTCGACACATACGCTTGCTGCAATCAGGTTTGGCACTGGCCTAGGGCCTGTAGGTCGGACAGCACTGGATGGCGCCATTCTCTGGGACAGTCTGCGACCCGAAAGCGGCGGGTATGATCCCTCTATCATTCCATGGGACACCCGCCGCGCCCGCGCGCTGGAACGGCGCGACGTGCAGCGCGCATTGCGCGACGCCGAAGACCCGGCCCTGTCGGCGCGCCTGCAAGAACTGAACCGCATGGATCGAGACGACACCTTTACCGAATTGCGCACCAATATGGCGCGCCTTGCCTTTGCGCCCGTCGGGTTTTTTGAGCGCCTTGTGCGGTTCTGGGCCAATCACTTTGCTGCCCAGTCGCGCGGCGGGGTCTTGCGCGCAGGCCGTGCCACCCAGATCGAGGAGGCGATCCGCCCCAATATTACGGGCAGTTTTCAACAAATGCTGCGCGCCGCAGCCCTGCATCCGGTGATGCTGCTCTATCTCGACCAGAACGCCTCGGTCGGTCCGTTCAGCCGTGTGGGGCGCAGGCGCGGGCGGGGCTTAAATGAAAATCTGGCGCGCGAATTGCTGGAANTGCATACATTGGGTGCGTCTGGCGGCTACACGCAAGAGGATGTGACACAGGTGGCACGCCTGTTGACAGGGCTGGCCGTTTCGCTGGAAGACGGGTTCACATTCGAGCCGCGCATCGCAGAACCGGGCCTTCTGGAAGTTTTCGGCAAGCGCTATGGCGGCAGACCCATGACGCTGGATCACATTATAGAGTTGTTGGATGATCTGGCGCTGCGCCCCGAAACCGCGCAACATCTGGCCAGCAAGCTGGCGCAGCATTTCGTCTCTGACAGCCCCGACCCGCAACTGGTGGCGCATATGTCGGCCAGCTATCTGCACAGCGGTGGCGATCTGATGGTGCTCTACCGCGCGATGCTGGAGCATCCGGGCGCATGGGACGCGCCCTTGTCCAAGACCCGCGCCCCGTCCGAGATGATGGCCGCCGCCATACGCGCAATGGAGGTGCCGCGCGACATGGTCACGGACCTGACCTCGCGCCAGACCCGCTTTTTCCTTGCCCACCCGATGGAAGCGATGGGAGAGCCGTTCGAGCAGGTGCCAAGCCCCGCAGGCTATGGCGATAGCGCGGCCTTCTGGGTCACGCCGCAAGGGCTGGCCGCGCGGATCGACTGGGCGATGGAACTGGCGCAGCGCGTGCCAGAGGCACCAGACCCCCGCGAATTTGTCGATATTGCGATGGCAGACGCGGCCAGCGACACGCTGCGCCGCGCCGCCAGCGGGGCCGAGACCCGCGCGCAAGGCGTCGGGCTGATCCTGTCCGCGCCAGAGTTCAACCGCAGATAATGAAAGGCAGGCCATGACCGACACGCAGACCCGCCGTGCCTTTGTCACGCGCAGCCTTGCGCTGGGGTGTTCGCTGGCCGCAAGCCCGCTGATCACGCCCATCGCACTTGCAGGCGGGCCGGGCGAGAACCGCCTTGTCGTCATCATCCTGCGCGGCGCGATGGACGGGCTGGATGTGCTGCGCCCTGTCGGCGACCGCCATCTGGCGGCGCTGCGACCNGGCCTGTTTGGTGCAGATGCCGCCGGGCCGGGGCTGGCGCTGGACGATTTTTTCACGCTGCACCCCGCGCTGGACGGGCTGTTGCCGCTGTGGCAGGCGGGCGAGTTGGCCTTTGTTCCCGCCACCTCGACCCCGTACCGCGACCGGCGCAGCCATTTCGACGGACAAGACCATCTGGAAGCAGGAACCGCAGGCCAGATGCCGCCCGCGCTGTCACGGGATGGCTGGCTGAACCGCCTGCTGACGCTGCTGCCCGGTGTCGATGCGCGCACGGCCTTTGCGGTCGGGCGCGAACGGATGCTGATCCTCGAAGGGGCCGCCCCCATGACCCAGTGGGAACCGGGCACCGACCTCAACCTCAGCCCGCAAAGCCGCCTGTTGCTGGCGCATCTGTTTCAGGCCGATCCCCTGTTTGCCGAAGCGGGGCGCACTGCGCTGGACATGACAGGTGCCACACGCGCCGATCTGCCCGAGGACGAGATGGCGGGCATGATGGCGCCGACATTGGCGGGCGATGCCGACGGTCTGGCCGCCTATGTCGCCCAGCAAATGCGCGGCGAGACGCGCATCGCCAGCTTCTCGCTGTCGGGCTGGGACACGCATCAGGCCCAGTCCCGCGCCATATTGCCCGCCCTTGCGCGCCTGCAAGCGGCCATTCTGACGCTGCGCACGGGGCTGGGGCCGCTCTGGGGGCAGACCACGGTTCTGGCCATGACCGAATTTGGCCGCACTATGCGCGAGAACGGCTCGCGCGGGACAGATCACGGCACGGGCGGTGCAATGCTGCTGGCGGGCGGGGCGATCCGGGGCAAGCGCATGATCGGCGGCTGGCCGGGGCTGGCAGAGGCCGATATGTATGCAGGCCGCGACCTGATGCCCCTGCGCGACATCCGCGCCTATTCCGCTTGGGCCATGCGCGATCTGTTCGGCCTGCCCGCGTCCGATGTCGCGGCAACTGTATTTCCGGGGCTGGACATGGGCGAGACGCCGGATTTGCTGCTATAGCGCGCGTAAATCATGCAGTTGCACGTCAGGGCAGGCCTTGCGCGCAATTTCGCACAGATGCGCATGATGGGTCAGATAGATCACCTGCCCATGCCCCGCCATCTGCGCCAGCAAGCGAAACGCCGCCTCGGCGCGGGTGTCATCAAAGGTTTCCATGATGTCATCGGCAATAAAGGGCACACAGGGGCGCGTTGTCGCCAGTTCCAGATACCCCGCCGCCCGCAGCGCCAGATACAACTGAAACCGCGTGCCCTTGGACAAGGTGTCCACCGGCTTGGTGGCCCCGCCCGCCTGCTGCGCGATCAGGATTTCGCCGCGCCCGTCGGGTTGTGTGGACAGGCCGGTATAACGGCCAGCGGTCAGCAGCGCGAAAGCATCCGCCGCGCGCGCCATCATGGTCGAGCGGTGCGTATCGCGGTAAAGCCGCAGCGCCTGTTCCACAGCAATCACGCCGGCTTGTCGCGCCATGAACTGCGCCGCCTCATCCTCGATCTGCAACAGCAGTGTCTGGCGCTCTGCCTCCAGCCGTGCGGCGGCCCCGTCATGGCCTGTGCCCTCCAAGGCCTTCTCGGCCTCGGCCAGATCGGCATAGGCTGTGCGCAAGGCGTCATCCTGCGCGGCCAGTGTTGCGGCCAAAGTTTCAGCCTCGGCGCGGGCCTGATCGACGTCCAGCGCGCCCAGCCGCGCGATCTCAGGGACCGGATCGGACGCGCGCAGGTGAGCGGCCAGATCATGGTGCAGGCTGGCGTATTCCGCGCTCAGTTCGGTCGCACGGGCGATGGCGTCGATCTGTCGCGCAATTTCGGCCAGTGAGTCGGTGCCGAAATGCGCCTGTAGCGGCGCTATGGCAGCGTGCAACCGCTCGTGGCGCAGCGCCAGTGCATCCAGCCGTTCTTGCGCCCCCGCGCGCTCGGTCTGCAAGCGGGCGCGCTCATCCTGTGTCGCCTGTGCCTGTTTCAGCCGCTGGCGCAGTTGCGGCCACAGGCTGTCGATCTGCGGCGCAGGGGGTAGGTTCAGGGTCTGGGCCAGTTGTGTGAGCGTGGCGGTGAAACTGTCGATATCTTCCTCAATCCGGGCAATGCGGCGCATCATCGTGTCGGCTTGCGGCGCAAGGCGGTCAAGCTCTGCCACAATGGCAAGGCGTGCGCGCATGTCGCGTGCGGTGGGGGCGGGCGTGCCGATCCATGTGGCGGCGCACAGCCTGTCCCAATCCTTTTGCCAGTCAGCGCGGGCCTGCTGCGCCTGTGTCACCGCCAGTGCGCGCGCGTCCATATCCGCGCGCAGCCGCGCTGTCTGCCGCAGCACTTCTGCGGTCGCAAGCAGGGCCTCTGCTTCGGCGAGAGATGTCGCGTAATCAGCACTTGGCAGGGGGCGACCCAAGGCCGCCAGCGCCGCGCCAAGCGATTTTGCGGCCCCCCCCAGACGGTCCGCCAGCGCGCGCTGTGCCGCTGTGCATTCGTGCAGCCGGGCCTGTGCCTCCAGCGCGCGGTCGCGCCGTGCCAGCCAGTCGATCAAGTCTGCAATGTGGCGTCCCTGTCCCTTAACCCCAAGCAATGCCCAATGTGCGCTGACTTGCGCCTGCACCTGCGCGACCTGCTGGCTGGCGGCAACGTTGCGCGCCAGTGCAAGGTCCAGTGCCGCGTGTTCCTGTGCGACAACGCGCAGCCGTTCGGCCAGCCCTGCCTGTTCCAGCCGCGCCGCACTGACCGCGTCGTCGGCCTGCAACGCGGCTGCGAAAGCCTCAGCGCTCTGGCGGGTCAGATCACCCAGATGCGCGGTCCATGCCGCATCGCGCGCCGTGCGGGCGGCAGCGGCCTCAGCCGCGCTGACAGGTTGCGCCGCGCAGGTATCTGCGCGCAGCCGCGCCACCAATTCTTGCAGGCGGTCACATTCGCCCTGTGCCGCGCGTGCATCCTGCATCGCCTGCGTCAGCGTCCCGTCAAGTGCGCGCAGGCTGTCCGGGCTGGGCAAGTCCAGCGCGGCCAGATCGGCGGCAGTGCCCTGCCAAGGCGCAAGGGCGGCAAAGGCTTGTGCCCGCGCCGCCTGTGCCGCCTCCAGCTTTTCCGCAGCATCCGCGCTGTGGCGCAACAGATCAGCGCGGCGCAAATCCTCGACCAGCGGGGCCAGCCGAGCCAGCGCGGCCCCTTCCAGCGGTGGGGTGTCTGGCCTGTCTTGCAAGGCGCGTTGCGCCTTGTCCATTTCCTGCTGCGCTATAGCCTCGGCGCTGCGCAGCACCGCGTCGGCCTCGATCAGGTCTGCCAAGCCCTGGGCAATTGTGGGCGCAAGGATCGCATCGGCAGGTGTCAGACCGGGCCGCTCCAGCCGGTCAACCAGCCGCGTCATCTGGTCTTGCAGCTCGGCCAGTTCCTCGCGCCGTTTCGGCAAATCTGCCTGCTGGCGCGCAATGGCGCCGAACTGCCCCTCCAGCCCCTCCAGCCGGGGCAGAAGCGCCAGCGCTTCGGGGTCGTCCTTCAGGGTGTCCAGCGCACGCGCGCACTCCGCCTGTGCGCGGCGCGCCTCTGGCAGCAAGGCCGCCAGTTCCGCCTCTTCGCGCATCCAGTCGGTCAGAGCACTGCCCCAGTCGGCGGGCAAGGGCTGGGGTTCGGGCAACTCTGCCAGCCGTGCTTGCAGGGCGTTCAGCCGTTGCAGCATTGGCAGCGCATCCAGATCCCGGCGCAGCTGTTCCGCGCGGGTTTGCGTTTCAGACCGGCGCGCGCGTGCGGCCAGATAGCTGGCCTCGGCCTGCGCGCGTGTCTGGGACAGCTTGCGCCATGCGCTGACTTGCAGATCAACCGCCTTGCGCTCTGCGACCAGCTCTGCCAGCCGCGTCTTATGCGCCGACAGTTGGAATTTGCGCCCTGTGGGGCGGAACCACGCGGCACCTTCCTCATGCAGGGCGCGCAACGCCTCACTCAGATCAGCAAGCCCGGCGCTGGCCGAAAACAGCAATTGCCCCAGATCGCCTTTGCTGTCGAGAATGCTCTCACCGCCCGATTCCAGCGTGTCATCATCCAGCGAGAACATCGTGGTATAGGCGTCCCGGTCCAGCCCCCCAAGGGCCGCCCCCAATGCGGCTTCGGGCAGCGGTGCATCTGTCGCGCGGTCCAGCAGCGTGTTGGTGTTGCCCTTCAGCCGCGCCAGCGCCAAGGCCCCGCTGGCCGACGAAATGTCAGCCTCGATCCGCAAGGCGCGGTTGTCATGCAGAAAATTATACGCGGTGCGCGTGGGGATGCCAAACAGCAGGTCCAGCCATGCCGAAAACAGGGTGGATTTGCCCGCTTCATTGGGGCCATAGATCACATGCAGGTCCGGGGCCGTGCCCGCAGGGCGCGGGAAGGTCACCGCCGCGTCGGTGAAATGCCCGTAGCGCATCAGTCCCAACCGCTCCAGCCGCATCAGCCCTGACCCCGCAACCGTGCCAGAACCTCGCGCAGACCCGCGTCCAGCGCCGCAGGCTCCAGCGTTTTGATGGCATTGCGCAACTCTGGGGGCAGGGCAGATTCCAGATCCTGCCGCAGCGATTCAACGGCTTGGGCATAGGCCGGGCTGGGTAGGATGTCGCCCTCGATCAGCCCCGCCAATGCGCCCAACGCCCCCGCCACCGGCGCGCGCGCGCTCAGGTCCAGAACCAGCTTTTCCACCCAGACCCCGCCCATCGCCTTGGCGTTTTCCTGCGCCTCGGCCTCGGCCAGATCGCGGTCGCGCAGCAAGCGTTGGGCCAGCGGCGTGTCGCCCACAAGGCGCAGCCGCGCCACCAGATGCGGGCAGGGCAGGCGGGCGGCATCCAATGCGCCCTCAATGGCACGGTGCAGCGCACGCCACTCCTCCAGCCCCGTCACATCGACCGTGACCGGGGCAAAGCCTGCAACGGCCACAACGCGCGCCCTATAGGTGATCTGGCCCGCATCATCAATCTGCACCAGCGTCACACTGCCCGCCCCCGGCTCGCCTATGTCGCGGCCCTGCGGAATACCCGGCATGACCACATGGGCAGCGCCAGAATATTCGGCGCGTTTGTGGATATGCCCCAGCGCCCAATAGTCGAACCCGCTGGCCTGCAACTCCGACAGCGCGCAAGGGGCATAGGGGTCGTGCCCCGCCGCCCCGTTGAGCGAGGTGTGCATCAGCCCGATATTGATCGCATCCGCTTCGGGCGGGCGGTATTTCGGCAGCAGGCTTTCGGGGGCATGCGGGTCGCGGAAACTGAGGCCATGAATGGCCACACGCTGCGCCCCTTTCGTCATTATCTCAACCCCCGCGCGCCCTTCAAAGACATGCGTGCTGGGGGGCGGTGTCAATTCGCGGCTGATCTGGGACATGGCATCATGATTGCCCCGAATGATAAAGGCGCGAATACCCGCGCGGTCCAGCCGCACCAGTTCCGCCGCCAGAAAACGCGCGGTCTTCATGCTGGTCTGGCTGCCATCGTAGAGATCACCTGAAATCAGCAGCGCATCCACCTGCTCGGACAGGCACAGATCGATGATCTTGCGAAAACTCAGCCGCGAGGCATCCGCGATCAATTCCGCCAAATCAGGGTCGCGCAGCGCAAGAGAGCGCAGCGGGCTGTCCAGATGCAGATCGGCCGTGTGAATGAAACGAAATCCCATGGCGCAACAGTGCATTGCGCAGGCAGGCGCCGCAAGGGGGAAGCGCACACCCCCCTATCGCTGCGGTGAGGTCTGAGAGGGGGCGGCTATGCGGGACTAATCCGTCGTTCAAGGTCACGCGCCCGCGCGAAACAGCGGCCGCAGGCCGCCGCGCATCGCCGGGCCGCCCACGGGCACGGCGATTTGGCTGCCACAAGCGCGCAGCTCCGATCTCTCTCGGACTTGGCCAGCATAAATTGCTCTAGCTGAAATCGTGGATCGCCGCACCGCGGCCCGACGCTGCACGGTTTGGTGCTTCTCTTGACAATCGCAAGGCCCTCAACGCCCACGAAGCACCTCATCCACCCATTCCGGCACAAGCTGGCTTGCAGGGCCAAGGCGGGCCTCGTCGAACAGCCCCGATGTGGCCGAGGCTTCGAGGTTCAGCTCCAGCGTTCGCGCGCCTGCAAAACCCGCTTCCTGCACGAACCCTGCCGCCGGATACACATTGCCTGACGTGCCGATGGCGACGAACAGGTCGGCCTGTGCGAGTGCCGTGTCGATCTGCTCCATGTGATAGGGCATTTCCCCGAACCACACGATATCAGGTCGCGTGGACGCGGTGCCGCAGGCAGGGCAGGGGGCATCCACCCCCATCACATCCGGTGCGGCCCAGCGGTGCCCGCACGCCCCGCATAGCGCGCGGGTCAACTCCCCGTGCATATGGATCACCAAGGCCGCACCCGCGCGCTCCAACAGGTCATCGACATTCTGTGTCACCAGCGTCACGCGGTCCGGCAGGGCGGCTTGCAGGCGCGCAAGGGCGGTATGGGCGGGGTTGGGCGTGGCACCCCGACAATTCGCGCGCCGCGCGTTGTAGAACTCATGCACCAATGCAGGGTTGCGGGCAAAACCTTGCGGCGTTGCCACCTCCTCAAGGTCGTATTTTGTCCACAGCCCGCCCACATCGCGGAATGTGCCCAGACCGCTTTCGGCAGACAGCCCCGCGCCGGTCAGAATGACGATGCGGTCCATGCGCCTCACCTCTCGTTCAGATGGTCGTGGATGACCTGCGCCAGTGCTTCGGAAATGCCGTCTACTGCCTGCAAATCCGACAGCCCCGCCCGCGCCACCGCTTTGGCCGAGCCGAAATGCGCCAGAAGCGCGCGCTTGCGCCCCGGCCCCACGCCCGGAATGTCATCCAGCGGCGAGGCGCTGACCGATTTCGCCCGTTTCGCCCGATGCGTGCCAATGGCGAAGCGGTGCGCCTCATCGCGCAGGCGCTGGACGAAATACAGCACCGGGTCATTATGGCGCAGCGCGAAGGGGCGCGCGCCGGGGCGGTGGAACTCCTCTTTGCCCGCGTCGCGGTCAATGCCCTTGGCAACCCCCACCACCGGAATGTCATCGACC
>SL_8KL_010_SEDDRAFT_10000072_pt1 | contig 74304 bp, 68 predicted proteins | sample SodLakKL_010_SED_4_FD_11160 | JGI IMG/M metagenome (IMG submission 11160)
CGTCGGAAGTGAGTTAAATTTAGTTTCTTCTTGACCGAAAGAGAAGATGGGAATTAGTCCTTTTCGTGAATGAAGCAATAGCAACATATATCAATATTTTTAACCAACGGAAGTGGAGATGATCCAATTATTATTGTCTGTTTTCAGAAGAGTTTCTATTAAGGTTTGAGATCAAAAGGAGGGTAAAAAATGGGCCCGGAAAAGTTTGATCATCCCCGCAGTTTTATTGATACCAATCAGTTAGAAAAAATAAAAGAAAAAATCAAAATAAAACCATTCAGCCTGATGTTTGTCCGGCTTAAGAATCAATATCAAAAATTAAAAGAAAGTTATACTTCCGGAGAAGAATATTCACCTTATACCCAGGCCAGACTTGCTTTTTTTGAAGCCTGTATTTTTTTACTAAATGGCAAACAGGAATTTGCCCAAAAAGCTTATAAGAGTCTGGAACCTATTTTTGAAGATGAAGATTTTTTTAAAGACCCGTTCTCAAAAGGTTTAACCAGGGCCTATCAATTAAGAAATTTAGCTTTAATATATGATTTTTGTTATTCTGGTTGGGATAGTTCAAAAATTAAAAAAGTCAATCAGAAACTTTTTGCTTTGATGTATTCTGTACACGCCAGTATGGGTTATGCCTCCAACAATAATATGGCAAGTAACTGGATGGGAGTTCGTTATGGCAGTGTGTTAATGGCTTCTCTGCTGTGGGATGATTTTGAAAAAAAGCCAGAAGAAAAATCAAAGGTAAAACCATTAGAATGGGAGGCTGATAAACGTCTGCAGACCTATCTTGATGAAACTTTGACTGAAAAAGGCTGGAATATTGAAAGCATGGGCTATCACCTGTATGCCTGGAGTTTTATAGGACCTGCCTTTGCCGTGCAGCAAAAAAACAGCCAGCGGGATATTACAGCTCAGTTATCCTATAAAATAAAACATTCATATATACCTGTGTTAATGACTGTTGTGGGAATAGATAATGGTGAAAATCCGGCGGGTATGATGGTTGATCTATCCGATGATAACCCCAATGTGGGAAATTATGGTCTTATGGGCCTGGGATGTAGAATTTTTCCCGAATCACAAACAGGAGCCTTACTCTGGATGTATAAATATCTGACCGAACAAAAAACAGATACCCAAAACCTCAAAAAGGGAAAACAGAAGGACAATAACCCGGAACAAAAAGTGAATTATAAATTTGAAGAAAATCCCATCTATAATATACTTTGTATGCCTGAAGATAAAAATCCTGAAAACCCAGAATCCATATTTGGATTAAATTATGTTGATCCCGAACAGGGGGCAGCAATTTTTCGCAGCCAGTTTAAAGATGAAAATGATATTGTGATGGTTTATAATGCTTCCGGGGTTCGTAAGGGAACCCACTGGGCACCAGATGTTAATACAGTAAGGTTAATCGGGCTGGAGGTGCCCTGGATTGTGGGTGCCGGAAGGACCCAGGATCCGGATGGACAGTCAAATTTATTTCCCCCTCCTGAAGCAGCTGAAAGCAGTTTTTCTGAAACCGGAAAGATGATAAACTATGAACTGCGGGAAGATGGTTCCGGATTTGTATACGGCCGGGGCAGTGCCCTGGGGACTGTAAACCATGAGCGCAAATTATGGGTTGATTACAGTCAGAATGACCTGGCAGAGGGAATATTTATAATTGAAGACAGTTCCCGGAATGGCAGCCGCTGGAGAATTAATACTCCTGAATTTAATAGCTTTCAGATAAATGAAGAAGGCTTTGAAATTATATCACCCCATGGCTCTTCTCTAAAAGCGGTAGTTCTGGGTGTTAAGCGGCCGTTAGAGATAAACACCGGCCAGGTCCGTTATGGGGGGCAGACAGTGGATCATAATCCGGGCTTTTTATACAAAGGGAAAAGTTATGAACATACAAAATGGCTGGAAGTAGCCTGTGCAGGTGAGATTGCTGTGGTATTAACATTACAGCCCAGGGGACGAAAACACCCTTCAGTTTCGGTGCTCCCCTGGTCGAGAATTCAAATTGGTTCTAAAAAACAGATAAAAACCTCTCTGGTGGAGCTGACTTGAATGTTAAAAATTATATATAATAGGGCGAGTATTTTTAGAAAAAAGTTTTTAAAAAATAGCAAAACAGGAGGGTTATAATGATAGATAATTTGGATAATGGTAAAAAGATCAAGCAGGGCGAAGAATGGAGGGCCGGGAAAGGGGCCCAAAAAATATCCCAAAAATCAAATAAGCAGGTGCTGGAGGAAGCTGAAAAAAATATAGAAAAATATCGTAAAGGAGATATGGAATTAACACTTTTAGATCACAACCAGGATCCAGTAACCGATTTTGAAATATCTATTGTGCAAAAAGAAAATGAATTCACCTTTGGGGCTCCGTTATATGAACCACATCAGGCTCACAGAGAAAATTCAACTGATAGTACTTATTTTGCTAATTATACCAGCCTGTTTACAGATTTATTTAATATGGGTACAGCTTTATGTTACTGGAATGAGAGGAATGATCCCTGGATAGAAAAATATCAGGGGCGGCAGCGCATTGAGCCCTTTGTTTTTTCTGTTGACTGGGCCAGAGCCCATGGGCTAAAAGTGAAAGGGCACCCTCTTGTATGGTCAGTTCCCAAAGCTGTTCCGGACTGGCTTTTGGAATATGACTATGAAACTCAGATGAAATTTTTAGAAGTTAGAGTAAGAAATATAATTTCGGCAGTAAAAGGAAAAGTGGATATGTGGGATCTGGTTAATGAAGCTTTGTGGGAGCCATGCTGGCGCAATATACCGGAAAGAGAATGGCCCCATCTGGAGTCAATAGAAGATATATTAACTTATGTTGAACCCGCTTTAAGGTGGGCCCGGGATGAAGATCCTTCAGCAAAATATACTATTAATGAGTATGGACTTATATATGATCTGGGAGTAGAGGATGTGACTTCTGCCCGACAGCGTAAGCGAATGAAGGAATTAATCAGAGCTTTACAGGCCAGAAATTCAACTCCGGATCACCTTGGAATACAGGCTCACACCGGAGGAGACTGGTATAGTGCAGCTGATATACAGGCTGTACTTGATGAATTATCTGTAGTTAATATACCTCTGCAAATAACGGAGTTCTGGGCTCATTTAAGTGATCATCCCCAAAAAAACAAAAAGGAAACTTCAGTTTTGGAAGAAGAAAAAGCAGAATATGTGCAAGATTTTTATACAACCGCTTTTGGGCATCCCAATGTTACTTCCATTTCTTACTGGGGTTTTTCGGATCTGCTGGAATATAATAATGGTTCAGAGCTTAAACCAAAACCCGCCTACAGCACCTTATATGAGTTAATAAACAGGAGGTGGAAAACTAAAAAAGAAGTTACAACCGGAGGCCAGGGGAAAATTTCATTTAGAGGGTTTTATGGTCAATATGAACTTCAGTATAGAAATAAAGAGGGTAAAATATGTTCTTTACCCTTTGAGTTAAGAAAGGGCCGGGATAACAAAGAAAAAATTATTATAAATGATTAAATAGGATCTTGTTTCCACAAATGTACTTAAACATATATAGAGAGAGGGGTCCTTTCCACTTCCAGTTTATTCAAAATAAGTTGACAGGAGTGATAAATATGAAATTAAAGGTCGATTGTTCTAAAACTGAAGGCAAATTAAAACACTTCTGGAAAAGTACCGGTTTTACTCCAGCAGAACTTTTACTTCAGCCTGATATGGAGCAGACTCTTTCGTTTTATGGTTCTGTTTTTAATAATGGTATAAAGTATGTCCGGATTCATTATTTGTTAAAGCTGGTGACTGTTCTAGAACCGGCAGCAAAAAATCTGGAATATGACTGGACAGCACTGAATAAAGGGCTGGATGTAATAATTAATAATAACTTAAAACCATTTTTTGAACTTATGGGTAATCCAGCTCCCGATTTTTTTACTGATTTTACCGATGAACAGCAGTCCAGGGCCTGGAAAAATTTTATAAAAGAACTTGCCCTCCATTGTATTGAACGTTACGGCAGAGAAGAAGTAAGAAGCTGGTATTTTGAAACAACCAATGAACCAGATGTTGGCTGGGACTGGGGCTGGGGAGGAACTGTGGAATCTTTTTGTAATTATTATGATGCCTGTTCAGCGGGATTAAAGGAAGCTGATTCAGAATTGATTTTTGGAGGACCGGGTACATGTCAGAGTATGACTCCTTTTTTAAAACGATTTTTGCAGCATATTGATCAGGGGAAAAATCACCTGACCGGTGAGCAGGAAATTAGAATTGATTTTATTTCTATTCATGAAAAAGGAGTCAAAGCCCACAAAGAGGATTTAAATCCCGATTCAATGGGGATAACGGAAAGGGAGATTGGTATATGGCAGTATATAAAAGATAAGCATCCGCGTTTGCAGAATAAGCCTTTTATGAACAATGAGTGTGATCCCCAGGTTGGCTGGGGTGATATCCACACCTGGAGGGCTAAACCTTATTATCCGGCTGCTGCTGTGAAAATTATCAACCAGCATTTAGTTAAATTTGATCAGCTGCTGGTTGAATATGATTTATTAAGTAATGATAATGGTTTTATGGGCACCTGGGGTAACCGAACTCTGCTTTCCAGAATAGGCAGTAAAGAAGATATTGAGCAGGGAAAGTTTTCTTTAATCAAAATGCCGATTTTGAACATGATGACCATGCTTTCCCAGCTGGGGGATAGCAAATGTAAAATATATAGTGAGGATGATATCTCCTCTGAGGCAGGTGTTATTGCCGCTGCTCAAAATGAAGAAGTGATCTCCATTGTAATCTATAATAGCAGGGATAAAATTATGAGTTCAGGTTCTGAAAATATGGACCTTACAGTTGAGAATATACCCTTTAGTGAAGGAATAGTCAGCCACTACAGGATTGATGAAACACACGGTAATCCTTTTTCTGTGTGGGAAAAAATGGGAGCTCCCGATATACCGGATCCGGAGCAATTAAAAAAAATTAGAAATAATCAAGAATTAACCTTACTGGAGGATATTAAAAATATAAGGATCAGTAATCACAGATTGAATTTTGAGTTTGAGTTACCTCTACCCGGGGTTAGCCTGATTAAAATTAATAAAAAGAGTGACAAAAAACCAGAAAAAATAAAAGATTTAACTGCCAGAAAGTATCGGGGGCTTTATGAGGACAAACAAGAAGTTCTGCTCACCTGGCAAGAAGTAAAATCCCCGGAATTACAAACTTATGAAGTTTTCTGTTCTGATAAAGGTAATAACTACAAGAAAATAAACCAAACTAACTTTCTTGACTCCTGTTTTATTCAATTAAGAAACAAAAAAACTGAAGAAGCTTTTTATAAAGTTCGAGCCTGTTTTAATAATGGTAATAAAGGTGAATTTTCGGAGATTGTTAAAATATAGGCTTTTTAGTTTAAATTAGGTCCCAAAAATAAAAAAGGAGGAAAATTATGAGAAATAAATATGAGCTAATTGTTTGTGGTGGTGGATTGACCGGAGCTGCAGCCAGTATAGCTGCAAAAAGAAGGGGAATAGAAGAAGTTTTGCTGATTGAGAGGTACGGATTTTTAGGGGGAATGGCCACTGCGGGACTGGTTAACCCCTTTATGCCTTTCTGGAAATTTCGCAGTGAACGGACTGAAAAAAATCAGCTTGTTTTTGGTATATTTCAGGAAATTTTTGATAGGCTATCAGAAATAGGGGGTGCCGAACATAAAGGTTTATGGTATTTTGATTCCGAAAAAATGAAAATTGTTTTAAATCAAATGGTAAAAAAAGCCGGGGTTGATCTTCTATTACACACCTATATTGAAGGGCTAAATAAAGCTGATCGGGAGATTAAAAGTGTTCGGGTAGCCAATAAATCGGGAGTCTATACCATAGAGGGTGAAATGTTTGTGGATTCAACAGGAGATGCAGATATTGCTCATATGGCAGGTGTTCCCTGTGAAAAAGGTCGTGAAGAAGATGGTTTCTGTCAGCCCATGACCATGAATTTTAGGCTGGCCAATGTTGATAAAGCCGAGATTCCGGATAATGAAGAAATAAACAGATTATATGATCGGGCCAAAGAAAAAGGAGAAGTAAATAATCCCCGGGAAGATGTTTTAAAATTTGATACCCTGCAGGAGGATGTAGTCCATTTTAACACCACCCGGATTGTTAAAAAAGATGCCACTGATGCTGAAGAATTGACGGCAGCAGAAATGGAAGTCAGAGAGCAGGTCTGGGAAATGTATCAGTTTTTAAAAAACAATGTATCCGGTTTTGAAAATTCCTATATTCAGACCACGGCCCCTCAGATCGGTATTCGGGAATCAAGACGTATTATAGGTGAATATGTTTTAACAAAAGATGATGTGGTATCTGGACGTAAATTTGATGATTCAATTGCTTTTTGCTCCTATAATATTGACATTCATAATCCGGCAGGTACAGGAACAGAATTTGCCTATCTGGATGAAGGAGATTATTATGGGATCCCCTATCGTTCTCTTTTACCCCAAAATGTGAATAACTTACTGGTTGCAGGCCGTCCTGTTTCCAGTGATCATGCCGCCCATGCTTCCCTGAGAATTATGCCCACCTGTACGGCAATTGGGGAAGCTGCAGGTACAGCTGCATTTTTAGCTTCTGAGCTGAATAATCGGGTTAAAGAAGTTAATACAGATAAATTGCGAACTAAATTAAAGGAAACAGATGCACTGAGGCTTTAAAATTGAGGGGTGATGATTTATGAAATCAGATATATACCTGGGAACTATTTTACTGGAATTAAACCGCTGGAATTCAAAGAAGCCTGTGGTTAAAGTAAGTGAATGGCTGGAGTGTATTCAAAATGATGGGTTTGATGGTCTTGAATTATGGGAAAAGCATATTTTAAAAGCTGAAATTCCTTCAAAGGAAGTTCAGGCTCTAAAGGAAGCTCAAGTTCCCGTCTCAATTTATAATTCCTATGCCGGCCTGGGACCGGAAGATGAAAAACAGCGTAAAAAAGCAGCTGAGTATATTAAGAAATTAGGTGCCGGGGGAGTAAAATACAATTTTGGCTCTGAAGAAAAAATGCTGGACACCTATATTGAAAATCTTAAAAAGTGGGATTCTATGTTGCCGGAAGATTGCCGCCTGCTTTGTGAATGCCATGGAGGAACCATAATGGAAGATCCGGCCCTGGCCAAAAAAGTTTTTTCTAAGCTGGCCAAAGATCATTATCAGGTGATTGTACACTGTTTTGATGAACCTGATAAATTAAAAGAATGGTTTCAAAATCTGGGCAGCAGGATCACCCATGCCCATGTGAGTATAAAAGATGAAGCCGGCCGGGGTGTTAGATTAAGACAGGCCCCGGAAAGAACAGCAGAAAATCTACAGCTAATGAAAAATTATGACTACCGGGGTACTTTTACACTTGAATTTACTGAAGGCCTGAGAAGTAAGGATGAAAATGTAGAAGATTTATACCGGGCAGCTGTAGATGACCTGAAGTATCTAAAAGCAAAATGGAAGGAAATCAGCAAAAATGAAAAATCCTAAAATACTGTATATTGATAATGGCAAAAACACATTTCCCGATAAAAATATCTTTTTGGATAAATTAAATCAACTGGGTGATTTTAATTTAATTGAAGATGGCAGTGATCTATCTGAAAAAAAGAGAGCTGAAATAATCAGAGAGCATGATATTTATATTACTGGACGCAGCTATATGTCAGTTCCCGGTTCTATTGCAGAAAACCCGGGTAGATTAAAATATATTTGTGGTTTAACGGGAACTCAAAGACCTTTTATCAATCTGGAACATATTGAAGCAGGACTGCTGGTAACCAACTGGGGTGATGCTCCTGCCGATGGTATTGCTGAAGGAGCAATGGCCTTACTTTTGGCGGTGCTGAAAGATATCAGACCCCAGGTAGAAAAGCTAAATGAAGATGGCTGGAAACTGGATGCTGATAAATATGTGGGTGGTACCTTAAAAAATATGAAGCTGGGGATCTATGGCCTGGGAGTAATCGGGGCAAAATTTGTAGAGCTGGTAGAACCTTTTCAGCCTGAACTTTATGTTTTTGATCCTTATGTAGATCAGTTACCACAATCCTGTCAGAGAGTGGTCAGTCTGGAAGAATTATTCAGCAAATGTCATGGGGTGGCTATTCATGCCGGTTTAAGTGAAGAAACAAAAAAGTCAGTGACTGCTTCTTTACTGGAACTTTTGCCCGATCAGGGAATTATAATTAATACAGCCCGGGGCGATATAATTGACCAAAAAGCACTTTTTTCAGAGCTCAAAAAAGGAAGATTGAGAGCCGGACTTGATGTTCTGGCAGATGGAGACTGGCTGGAACCCGGCCATCCGGCAAAAAAGTGGGAAAATGTTATTTACACCACCCATAAAATTGCCCGCAACAATTTCATTAAAAATGAAGATAAACTGGATAGAAATGAAGAAATATGTCTTAATAATATTGAAAGATTTATAAAAGATAAAGAGCTGCACTATGTGATGGATAAGGAAAGATTTCTGCGCAGTACTTAAAGGTATTGGATTCTGGTCCTGGACTGCCCGGGAAGCCGGTCAAGAGCTGGGTGAATATGCTCTTATCAATATTGAAGGTGAGTCCGGTCCCGGAAAGAGAGAGCTGGCACCATAGTCCGACACCTGCAGAAATATTGTTTTGAGCTGTGGGAAACTTCCAATGAATCCCTGGTAGGTCTAATTTATTCCGGGGATAATGAGCAAATTTTGCCTCCCTGTCCTCAGGGGGGTATCCTGTGGACCGCCAGGAGGAAATACCAATTTATTCGGTAAGAGCCAGAATAGATGCCAGTCGGACCCTGATTAATAACAATATTTCCATTGAATATGTAACTCCCGGTGCTCTAAAATACTAAGCCTACAGTCTGAATCTAAGTACATTACAGGAGGAGCAAAAAATAAAACAGGGAGGTAAAAAAGATTGATTGGCCTGACAGGAACTTATTTTAGATAAAGTTTGATTTAAATAATATTATATGTTATGGTTATAATGCTAAAAGTATAAATTCAAGATTTTTTACTTGAGATTGTATTCATAACAGCAATCTTATTTCTAAAATTAAATTCAAAAGACTTATTACAGTGTAATCATGTAATAAATTTTCAAACAAAAAATTATGAAATATAGTAAATTTAAAAACTAAATATATCGCTGAATTCTCATTTGAGAAGCGGGGGACCCATTTTTTTGGGGTGAATCTCTTTGTAAAGAGTAGGGTTACCTTCTAACCCGAACCCGACAGCTAACCCCGTAAGCGTTAAGGAGGGGAGATAACTATGAAATTATTTAATCCATAGGGGATTTTTGTATCTTCTCCTATGGATTTTTTATATTTTATTAATTATATGACATCTAAAAAGCACTTTAAATTCATTTTAATAGAATTAATAGAAAAATCAAAGTTAGGAGAGTTAATATGAATTTAAATAAATGGTTTACTAAAAATAGTATTTCTTATATATTATTAGTATTAATTGTTACTTTTATAGTTTTTTGGGTTACAGTATATTTAAGTAATTTGGAGAATTCACTTAAAGAAAACGATTGTGAATTGAAAGTTATATCTTCTATAGAGAAAATTAATGAAAAAATTGATACACAACATAAATTCATCATAAAAAATATTCTAGAAAAAAATATAGAGAAAAATCATATATTTTATGAAAACAAAAAAGAAATATTAAAAATGTTAAGTATAATTGATAATAAAACTAATAATGAGGATGAACTTATTAAGTTAAAGGGAAATTATAAAACTTTTATTACAGAGGCTGAAGAATTTTTAATAAAAGAAAACGAAAATCAAAATAAAAGTGATTATTTCCAGAAAATATATCAATCATATAATAATCTAAATGAAAGTATTAGTATATTTTCAGCCCAAAAAATTAATCAATTATATAAAAATCAAATAGATACCATTGATATATTGGAAGAGGCTAAATTAGTTATAATACTAATGTCAGTTTTATCAGTTGTTTTAGGAATTCTATATATTATGTATATTACTAAGTTTATTAAATAATAATAAATTGTTTTTATAAGTTAATAAGGAGGATATTAATATTCTTATGAAAAATGATAACAACATTTTGTTTTTAAATATATTTTATCAATTGAAAAATAAAATATATAAATTACGACATTTTATAAAAAAATCAAATATGACTGGAATGATTGTTTTAGCAGCTTTAATTGGAGTGGTTGGGGGGCTGGGAGCAGTAGGATTTCACTATTTAATTTCAATATTGAAAAATATATTTTGGGGAGCAGGCGCTGGTGAGAGTTTTCTCCCTGCAGTTAGAGCATTACCCTGGTATTATCGTATTGGAATTCCTGCTTTAGGTGGTTTAATTATAGGGCCGTTAATTTCTTTTATTGTCCAAGAAGCAAAGGGGCATGGTGTACCAGAAGTTATGGAAGCAGTAGGTTTAAATTCTGGCATTATTAGAGTACGAGTAGCTCCTTTAAAAGCTTTGATTTCTGCAATCACTATCAGTTCTGGTGGTTCTGCTGGAAGAGAAGGGCCAATTGTACAAATAGGAGCTGGTTTTGGATCTGCTGTAGGACAATTTTTTAAATTGAATTCTGAAAAAGTGGAAACTTTACTGGCTGCAGGAGCAGCTGCCGGTATTGGTGGTACTTTTAATGCGCCCCTGGCTGGTGTTATGTTTAGTCTGGAGGTTTTATTAAAAAATATTAAATTAACCAGTTTTTCTCCTATAGTAGTTGCTTCTGTAGCAGGAACCGGGGTGGCAAATTTATTTTTTACAGGAAGAACAGCTATTTTTGATATCCCTGTTTTCGAAATTGTGAGTATTTGGGAAATTATATTTTATTTAGGATTAGGTATTGCAGCAGCCTTAGTAGCCCTCTTATTTGAAAATTCGTTGTATTCAATGGAACATATTTTTGAAAAATTATATTTTCCTAAATTTTTGAAGCCGGCATTAGGAGGATTATTTTTAGGTTTACTGGCGTTTTTAATACCTGAAATTCATTCTACCGGGTATCCAGTAATGGAAAGTGCTTTACATGGTAATTTGTCTCTGCAGATAGTTTTGATTTTAATGTTCGGGAAAATATTAGCTACAAATTTTACTTTAGGAAGTGGAGGTTCTGGTGGAATATTTGCTCCTTCTTTATTTATTGGTGCAATGATGGGGAGTAGTTTTGGAATGTTAGTCAATATAATATTTCCTAACATTAGTGCAGGGCCAAGTGCATATGGAATGGTAGGTATGGGGGCAGTGTTTGCCGGAGCTGCTCATGCTCCATTAACTTCTATTATAATATTATTTGAGATGACTCGAGATCCAAAAATATTTCTTCCATTAATGTTTGCCTGTGTTATTAGTACAGTATTAACTACACTTATTCAAAAACGTAATATATATACTACAAAACTTTTAAACAGAGGTGTTGATATTGAAGCTATTGGAGAAGCGGGAATTTTAAAAAATATAAAGGTGAAGGATGTAATGAGTACTGAACTAATTGCTTTATTAGAGACAGATACCATTGAAAAAGCAAATAGATTATTTAAAAAAGTATTTCATTCTTATTTACCAGTTGTTAAAAATGAAAATAATAAATTTATCAGTATGATTAGCTATAGAGAAGTCTTAAATTATTTAGAAGAAAAAAAAGGCAATCAGAAAATCGAAAATTTTATTACTCCCTCTTCGATTTCATTAAATGAAGAAGATAATTTATTAAAGGCTATGGAATTAATGAATAATATAAAAATAAAAACAGTGCCTGTATTGGACAGTAAAGGAGAAAAACTTATTGGACTTATTAGTCGTAGTGATATATTAGAAGCTTATTACAGTAAAATTACTACTAATACTCAAAATGATACAATTCTTAATTATTCTCAAAAAGTTTCTGTTGAAGTAGATGATTTAATCAATTTTGCGATTGATAATATAAAAAACCAGGCTGAAAAGGAAAAAATTAAAATAAAAAAAGAATTAGAAAATGATTTACCATCTGTTATTGCTAATGCCAGTAAAATCAGCTGGGTTTTAACAAATTTACTGGGAAATGCTCTTCGTTACAGTAATAAGGGAGATGAAATTATTATTTTTGCTAAAAGTAAAGAAGAAAAAGACCAGGTATTAATTGGAGTTAAAGATCATGGTCCGGGTATTCCAGAAAAATATCAAAAAAAGATATTTGAAAAATTTGTGCAGTTATCTGATAAATCAGAAGTGGGCGGTTTAGGGTTAGCTATTAGTAAAGAAATAATTGAAGCTCATGATGGTAACATCTGGGTAGAAAGTGAAGTAGGAGAAGGAGCAACATTTACAATTTCGTTAAATGCCTTTTATAATAGCAAACTAGAAGTAAATTAGAAAAATAGATTGGCCTGACAGAAACCTAAAATTTAAATTATTGGCAAAATCATTTCAAATATATTATTATATTAATAGATGAATACAGAATTAATAAAGTCATTCTGTTTTTAAAGTATGGTTGAAAACAACAATATACTACATGAGGGGGATAAAAAAATGAAAGCAATTAAACCTTTTGGACCCAGGAACCTAAAAATGGTGGAAGTTTCTGATCCTGAGCCTGCATCAGATGAGGTGCTGATAAAAATAAAAGCCAGCGGGATCTGTGGCTCTGATATGTGGGTCTGGCGGGTTGATGAAGCTGTAGATGAAATTGGAGGTCATGAAATAGGGGGTAAAATTATTGAAGTTGGTTCTGATGTAAAAAATCTGGAGGTCGGGGACCGGGTTGCCGTAAATAATGTAGTAGGCTGTGGCAGCTGCAAATACTGCCGCACGGGACGCTTTGTGCTCTGCAGCAGCAGGCCGGGTTCAGATGTGAATGGTGGTTTTGGAGAACTGGTAACCGCACCGGCCAGAAATTGTTTGCCCTTAAAAGAGGGAGTGAGTTATGAGGATGGAGCTCTTATATTTGACAACTGGGGAACACCATATGCTGCTCTGGAGAGAGTAGGGGCTTCTGAGAAAGATGATATAATTGTGTTTGGCTGTGGTCCTATCGGCCTGGCCGCCGTGGCTCTTGCCAGAAGAAGGAATGCTTTTGTTATTGGTGTTGATCCTGTTCCGGAAAGAAGGCAGGAGGCTCTAAAGGCGGGAGCCGGTACAGTACTGGATCCCCGGGAAGTTGATATCGAAAAGCAGGTTAAAGAGATCACCGGGGGCCGGGGAGCAGATATAGCAGTTGAATGTTCAGGTAAAGGAGTTTCTTACGAAAATGGATTTAAGGCCCTGCGGGTGAAAGGAACATTTATTGCCGTTGGCGAAAATGCCCGGTATGAATTAAAACCCAGTCAGCTATTAATTCGTAAAAATTTAAATCTTATTGGGTCCTGGTATTCAACAATGCGGGAGGGGCTTGAAGTACAGGATTTAATCAAGGCCGAAAAGATTGATCCCACCCGTTTTGTGACTCACCGAATTGACCTGGAAGATGTCCCGGACCTGTTTGAAGATATATTTAATTACAATCAGGGTATAATCAAGGTTCTTATCAAAATGTAGAAATATTGAAATCAGGATTTAATTAGTATGGAATTTGTATAAATGAATATAATATACTGATATTAAAAAAATAAATTTATAAAATTATAAGCAAATGTAAGTAAAATTAAGCTGCAGTTATAATTACTTGTTGTAAGGCATTAAAAAACCAGTAAGCTGTGCTGAAGAGATGCAAAGCTCTTAACAGAGCTTTAATTAGAGTTGATGTATAATAAGTAATAGTATAAAATATGGATTGCATTAAAGAAGAATCAGGCTTTACTTAACCAGATTTTAAATTACTATCACTTAATAAGAAGATAAGGGTGATTAATGATGTGTGTAAATAAGAAAAAATCAGAAATTACGATACTGGATCCTGAAAATGTGGAAATAAGGCTTAATGAAGATGTACAGGAAGTAAATCTAAGATTAAAAGAAGAAGATAAGACATATGAGAGAGTTGAAGTTAATCCTGCTTTTCCTCTCAGTCAGATTGGCCGTTATATTTCTTTCAAAGAAGATGAAGATGATGAAGATGAAATAGGTATGATCAAGGATATTTCTGAACTGGATAACCAATCCCGGCAGGCACTGGAAAAGATCCTGGAAAAAATGTACTTTATGCCCCGGATCATTAAAATTCATGAGGTAGAGGAAGAATTCGGTGTTACCCGCTGGGAAGTTGAAACAGAAAAAGGTTCACGTTCTTTTGATATTAAAAGCAGGAGAAGAGATATCCGGCCCTATGAAAACGGAAGAGTTATTTTCCATGATGTTGATGGTAATCGATATGAGATAACGGATTTTAACAAACTGGACAAGAAGAGCCGTAAATTGTTAAGATCCGAAATATAAAAGCAGCCCAGCAAATTATGTGACAGATAACCAAGTAAAGAAACTTTCTAAAGGAGTTTTCGTTTTGAAGCTGATGATCATAATTCCGGTCAGGAAAAGGGTATTTTTTCTGATCGGTTTTTTAATTGTATCAAAACCGGGTTCCGGTCCAGTTATATATCAAAATAGATTAACTTATCTTTCCTTTATTAAAATTAAATATAATTTTCAGGATCCGGCAGGTTACTTTTGGCAGGGGCAAAATGGCAAAGAGGAAGTAAAGTGAAAGGAGCGAAATACTGAGGTGGAACAGGATAAAGGGGAACATAAAAGACATAATGATATAATTATCAGAAAAATTGAATATGGTTCTGATGAATACCATCAGGAGCTGAAACTGAGAAATGAAATTTTAAGAAAACCGCTCAACTTAAATATACATAATGAAGATCTTGCTTCAGAAAAAGAACAGATCCACTTTGGAGCTTTTCATGAAAAAAAGCTTATTGCGGTACTGGTTATCAAAAAGTTAAATGATAAGGAGGTCAAAATACGTCAGGTGGTGGTCAGAAAGAAATATCAGGGTTCCAAAATAGGGACCAGAATTATGAACCGGGCTGAAGAATATGCCCTTCAGCAGGGTTTTGTCAGGATCAAGCTTAAGGCCCGCAGACGGTCGGCCGGCTTTTACATAAAGCTGGGTTACCAGCGGACCGGAGAAGAGACCTGGGAAGTTACTCTCCCTCACTGGCCGATGTTCAAAGAGCTTACCTGAAATATAAAATATGTTCATCAGTAAAATAACATTTTAAAAATCAAAAAGTTTATGATTATGCTGGCCCTCCACATTTATTTTAAAAATAGCAATTTTGAAAAAATAATAACAAATAATAATCGGGAGATATAATACTTTAAAGCAATACAAGTATCCAGAAAGCAATACAAGTATCCAGCGAAAACAAGCAGGTTAAAAACAAAAGGCCCTGTATAAAACAGGGCCCTGACGGTTTTAAGCCTTAATTTTAAGCATCCAGTGTGGATACCGTAGTCTGCATATCCCACAGTTTCTTGAAAACACCATCTTCTTTTTCCAGCAGTTCATCATGAGTTCCGGTTTCTACTACTTTTCCTTCCTCAATAACAATTAATCTATCCGCATTTCTCAGTGTGGAAAGCCGGTGAGCAATTACAAAAGTAGTCCTTCCTTCAATTAAACGGTCGATAGCATTCTGGATTTTATTTTCAGTCTCAGTATCTACAGAAGAGGTGGCCTCATCCAGGATCATTATCTGGGCATTTTTCAGTATGGCCCGGGCAATTGAAACTCGCTGTCTTTCTCCACCTGAAAGTCCGATACCCCTTTCTCCGACATGAGTGTCATAACCCATAGGGAAATCCATAATAAAGTCATGAGCATTGGCCATTTTTGCGGCCTGGATTATTTCTTCCCGGGAGGGGTTTTCAATACCATAGGCAATATTTTCAGCAATAGTCCCATAAAACAGGAAGGGATGCTGAGGGACAATACCAATCTGTTTTCTCAGCCACTCCAGGTCATAATCTCTAAGATCAATGCCATCCAGTTTGATAGCCCCGCGGGTTACTTCATAAAAACGGGGCAGCAGGTTAACAAAAGTTGTCTTCCCGGCTCCGGTGGGGCCAACAAGTCCGATGGTCTGTCCGGCTTTAACTTCGAGATTTATGTTTTCCAGCACATCTTCATCTTCACTTTCATACTGAAAGTAAACATTTTCAAAGGCCACATTTCCTTCCAGATCTTCTTTGCTTTTGGTGATGTTTTTCTGATCATATTCATCGGTTTCCGGTTCCATATCCAGAACATTGAAAACCCGTTCTGCGGAGGTGATGGCCTCTTCAAATTGTCCGGTTAGACGGGCCAGCTGCTGGACAGGGTTATAAAGCCCCCACATATACTGGGTAAAAGCGACCAGGGTCCCCACGGTTATAACTTCTTCCATGGTTCTCAGGCCACCATACCACCAGATAATAATTGCTCCCAGTGAGGTGCTCATTGACATAGCCGGATAAAAAATGCTTCTGGTTTTGGTAGCATTCATCTGTTCTGAAAAAAGTTCATCCAGCTGAGAATCAAATCTATTGATTTCTTCATTTTCTTTAGTAAAGGCTTTTACAACTTTAACCCCCGGTACAGTATCTCCGATAATCGCCTTCATATCACCCAGCCGCCGCCAGATTCTGTGATAAATAAGGTGAATGGAATTTCTGAAAATGATGGTTATTATAATCACTACCGGTATTGGTGAAAGTGATATTAAAGATAAACGCCAGTTCATTCCAAACATAATACTCATAATTACCATAACGGTAAAAATATTATTTAACAGCTGCTGTACACCTTCCACCATAAATCTGCGCAGCCGTCCGGTATCGGTTGAGACCCGGTTAATAATTTTACCGGTCCTGTTGGTATCATAATAGTTCATACTTAATTTCTGAATATGTGAATATACTTCACTTCGCAGATCCATGGTAACCCTCTGGCCCACAAACTGCATCAAATAGGTTCTAACCCCGATAAAAGCAGCTTTCATGACATAAATTGCAATCAGAAGGGCAATTACTACATAAAAAAGGCTGAAGTTTTGTTCGGTTAAAACATCATCGATCAGGACCCTGGTCAGGTAGGGTACGGCCTGATTAAGGGCACTTATGGACAGCAGCAAAAAGAGCGCAATCAAAGCCCGGCCCCAGTATGGTTTAAGATAGCTAAACATTCTTTTAAATATTTTTTGTTTATCAATACATTTAGGGCAGACCTTCATTCCGGAGGGCAGTTTACGACCACATCCGGGACAGCGGTCTTCATATTCCAGCCTTTCTTTGGTCATTTCCTTCATATCGGTGTTGCTGAATTCTTCTCTGGCTTCTTCGGGGTTGATCATATTTCTTATTCTCTGAGCCACCCACTCAAAACGCTGGGTATAGGATAGAGAGAAGCGCAGAAAATTTTTGCTCTGCTCTTCTGTTTCAATTTCCAGAAAGGCATTACCTACAAATCGTTTAATGCGTATGTCTTTAATTTCGGACAGCAGCTGGTCATAATATTCAATTTCTCTTTTGTCCTGCTGCTGTATTACAGAAAACACAGCCAGCCTTTTGTCGGTTACCAGAAGCCAGTTTTCCTGGAAATTACCCGTCATGTCCAGATCACTTTTAACGGGAATCAAAGCTTCTTCATCTTCGGTAAATTTTTGATTTGCTATTTTAAAAATCTCATCCGGTATTTCACTTAATCTTTTTTTTGCCATTTCATCATGAATTGATGAAATATTCATGGTAATTCAGGACTCCTTTCAACAGTTATAAATTTTAAAATAAAAATATCAGCTGTTATGAATTTCCCCACTGTTAAATTAGTTATATTTCTAAATTACAGCATAAGAGAAAAACATTATAATGTCAAGTAATAAATAAATTTATTTTCATTTGATAGGTAAGCCCTAAAAAAGAAGTCAAAATATGACTTTAAGCTATTTAGTTTGTTTGGTTGAACCATTACAGCCCTATGGGGTATTGGATGAGGAATAAGGAGGATTATTCCCTTAAAGCCAGCTTGTTTAATCCGGAAATACAGTTCTCTTAGAGATATTGAACTATATTTGCAGGATTTTAAAGGGAAAAACAGAATAGATAGTATAAAGGATAGAATACAGGTCCGGGATTTATAGGACAAATATTCAGGTACATAATTTATTTCGGTAAAATTTCTAAACTATACACAGAATTATATAATTAAGAACTATATAAAGAGGAAATGCAAAGAGGAAATGCAGAGGAAAAAATTAAAATATCAAAAAAATATTTACAGGAGGGTTGATAATACATGGAGTATCGCAGTTTGAGTTCGGGAGATCAAATTCCGGCCCTGGGATTTGGGACCTGGCAGATCAAGGGTGATGATTGTGTGTGGGCGGTAAAAAAAGCTTTAGAAACCGGTTATCGTCATCTTGATACCGCCGATGCCTATAATAATCACAGGGAAGTGGGACAGGCCCTAAAAGAATCAGGTCTGGACCGGGAAGAGGTATTTATTACCTCCAAGGTATTTCGAAGCAGCTTAAAAAAAGAACAGGTGCTTTCTGCAGGTAAGAGATTTCTGCAGGAACTGGAGATTGATTATCTTGATCTGCTGCTGATTCACTGGCCCAACAGCAGGGTTCCGATGGAGGAGACTCTTGCGGGCCTGAACCGCCTGCAGGAAGAGGGAATAACCAGAAATATTGGGGTCAGCAATTTTACCATAAATCATCTAAAAGAGGCCCGGGAAAAAAGTTCAGCCCCCATTACCTGCAACCAGGTTGAATTTCATCCCTATTTATATCAAAAAGAACTCCTGGAGTACTGTAAACAGCATGATATTGTTTTAACTGCTTACAGTCCCCTGGCCCGGGGAGATGTTTTTTCTGATCCGGAAATTACCGATTTGAGCAGAGAATGTGAATGCAGTCCGGCTCAGCTGGTCCTGCGGTGGCTGCTGGATAAGGAAATAGTTGTGATTCCCAAGGCTTCTTCAAAAGCTCATATTAAAGATAATTTTCAGACCTTAAATCTGGATCTGCCAGCTGAAATAAAAGATACACTTGATGATAAAGATGAACACCAGAGATTATTAGATCCACCTTTTGGTGAATTTGATAAATAAAATCTGAGGACATCCTGATGGGGCAAGAATGGTATAAAATAATTATTTTTCTCCGGGGGCTAAAAGTGATGTTCATTTTAGGTCCCGGTATTTTTATCCGAAAAAATTAACTTTGACTTTCTTTGACTTTTATATTATAATATAGCTGACGGTAATTAAGTATGAATTATAATTAAACATCAGGAAGCAAATTTTTTCGGAGGTAGATAGTTATGAAAATGGATAACTTTACAAGACGGGCTCAGGAAAGTCTTGCTGAAGCACAGCATCTGGCCGAAGACAACAACAATCAGGAGATATATCCGGCTCATCTTTTTTCGAGTCTGGTGGCTCAGGATGAAGGTATTGTAAGGCCTATTCTCGAAAAGCTGGGTATAAATATCAAATCTTTTAAAAAAGACCTGCAGGGTATAATTGACAGCCTGCCCCAGGTTTATTCAGATGATGAGGGACAGTTATATATGTCCCGGCAGTTAAGCAATGTTATTCGGCAGAGCAGAAAGCAGGCCCAGCAGATGGGGGATGATTATATCTCCAGTGAACATTTTCTTCTGGGACTTCTGGCCGATAATAAAAGTAAAACTGCCGAACTTTTTTCCGCCAAACAAATAACTCTGTCCCGGACCAAAGAGGTGATTGAGGAGATCAGAGATGGGGCCCAGGTAACATCAGAACAGGCCGAGGACCAATATCAGGTTTTAGAAAAGTATACCATTGATATAACCGAAAGGGCCAGGGAGGGTGATCTGGATCCGGTTATTGGCCGGGAAAACTCCATCCGTCGAATCATGCAGGTCCTGTCCCGGAGGAGAAAGAATAATCCGGTATTAATTGGAGAACCGGGAGTTGGTAAAACCGCTATTGTAGAAGGCCTGGCCCAGCGTGTGGTTCAGGGAGATGTTCCCGAAGCTCTACACAATAAGAGATTAATTTCTCTGGATATGGGTTCTTTGATTGCCGGCACCAAGTATCGTGGTGAATTTGAGGATCGTCTGAAATCTGTCATCAAAGAAATCAAAAAAGCGGAAGGTGAGATAATTCTGTTTATTGATGAAATGCATACTCTGGTGGGCGCCGGAGCTACTGAAGGCTCAATGGATGCCGCAAATCTGTTAAAACCAGCACTGGCCCGCGGAGAGCTGCACTGTATTGGGGCCACCACCCTCCAGGAATTCAAAAAACACATTGAAAAGGATGCAGCTCTGGAGCGGCGTTTTCAGCCGGTTAAAATTGATGAACCTTCAGTGGAAGATACAGTTTCCATACTGCGGGGGCTGAGAGAGAAATATGAAATTCATCATGGAGTAAGATTCAAAGATTCAGCTCTGGTAGCGGCCGCCGAACTTTCAGAGCGCTATCTTACGGAAAGGTTTCAGCCTGATAAGGCAATTGATTTGATCGATGAGGCGGCCTCAAAATTGAGAATTGATATGGATTCCATGCCCCTGGAGATTGAAGAACTTAACCGCCGGATCAGTCGTCTGGAAATTGAAAAAGAAAACCTAAAACAGGAAGAAGACGAGCAGTCCCGGGAGCGGCTGGAAGATATTAAAAAAGAGATAAGTGAACTGAAGGAAAAGCGGGATCCCCTGATGGCTAAGTGGAACAGTGAAAAAGATTTAATTCAGCGCCGCCGGGAACTGCAGGAAGAAATGGATGACCTGAAGGTAAAAATCGAGAATGCCGAACGGGAGGCTGAATATGAAAAAGCGGCCCGTCTTAAGTATGGGCAGCTGAATGAACTTCAGCAGGAACTGGATGAGGTTGATGAGAAAATTAACAACCTGGAAGCCAGTCAGAATATTGTCCGGGAGGAGGTAACCGAGGAAGATATTGCGGAAATTGTTGCTTCCTGGACCGATATTCCGGTGCGCAAAGTTATGGAAGATGAAAAAGACAAACTTATACATCTGGAAGATGAGCTTGCAGAACGGGTGGTTGGTCAGAAAGAGGCAATTAATGCGGTAAGTAATGCTATTCGCCGTTCTCGCACCGGTTTGCAGGAAAGAGACCGGCCCCTTGGTTCCTTCATATTCATGGGACCTACCGGGGTGGGAAAAACTGAGCTGGCCAAGACTCTTGCCGCCTACATGTTTGATGATGAAAGGTCACTGGTCAGACTGGATATGTCTGAATATATGGAGCGTCATGCTGTAGCTAAACTGATTGGTTCACCCCCTGGTTATGTGGGTTTTGAAGAAGGGGGCCAGCTGACCGAAAAGATCAGGCGTCAGCCCTATTCTGTAATTTTATTGGATGAAATTGAGAAGGCTCATCCCGATGTCTTTAACATCCTGCTGCAGATTCTGGATGATGGTCTGCTGACTGACAGTCAGGGCAATGAGGTTGATTTTAGAAACACCATTATAATTATGACTTCCAATCTGGGTTCACAGTATATCAAAGATCTGGAGGATGAACAGGAGATTAGAAAACAGGTAACAGAAGCTCTGGAAAACAACTTCCGGCCCGAGTTTATAAACCGTATCGATGAACAGATAATCTTCCACTCTCTGAGCAGAGAACATCTGCTCAAGATTGTGGACCTAAAGCTGGAAGATCTCAGAGAACTGCTTGCTGACCGAAATCTGGATCTTAAGGTAACTGACCGGGCCAAAGAAGAAATTATGGAACTCGGTTATGATCCCACCTATGGAGCACGACCTCTGAACAGAGTAATTCAGAAGTATATAAAGGATAAGCTGGCTCTGGAGATGCTGGAAGATGAAGTAAAGGAAGAGTCTGTGGTTAATGTGGATTATGATAAAGCCTCAGAGGAGTTTGTTTTTACGGTTAAAGCAAAAGCCGCTTAATTTTATAAAACAGACCAAAAAGCCAAAAGAAAAGCCAACCCCGGCCGGCCAGTTTTTATTCTGGAGAGGCCGGGTTTTTTTAATGGTAAACTATTTTTGTTTGTTCTCTATAAATATAAATAATGTGAATTCAGCCTGCTATTTAATTATTTTTAAATTTTTTTAAGTGTATTAAACCTGTTCTTAAATAAAGGTGGGGATAAATCGATATTTTTTTACACATCAGATTTGTTTTCAGCCCTATATAGTTATACAATAAGAGATACAATAAGAAATATAAAGAATCATGTATCTCTCAGTTTAAATAATGGTTTCCCGCTGCAGCTGGTATCTATTAACCGTTAAGCAGCTGCCCTAATGTTGCCAGTGGTTTTGAAGAAGAATCAGATTCAAAAATATAAATCTCAGTTTATTAATAAAAATAGCTGTCTTTAGGTTCATAAAGATTGTTTTTCAAAAGAACAAAAAGGAACAAAAAAAGGAGCTGCAGTAGAATGAGAAAAATTTTTTTTATTACCGGGGGACAGGGAATGCTCCAGTCCGCTAAAAAAACAAAAGTAATTTCTGTTATGCTGTTTATACTGATAATTTTGTCTTTTTCTGTTACATTTAGCTCTTTTTGGGGAAGGGTGAATCAAGTTCGCTCAGAAGAAATTAACTTCACAATCTTACACACCAATGATGAACATTCGGCTCTTATCCCCCACTCTCCTGCTGTGGATCACGATCCTCTGACTGATGATCCAGAAATGGATCCCACCCGGGGCGGGTTTGCCCGTTTGGGCTCTGCAGCAGCAGATATAAGGGCCCGCAAAGAGGAAAAGCAGGAACCGGTCTTTCTTTTAAATGCAGGTGATTTTATAGGAGGTTCTCTTTTTGGCTGGTTAAGTCTTCGAAATCAAGCTCCGGAACTGAAACTTCTGCAGGAAATAGGTTATGATGTGGCGGTGATCGGAAACCATGAATTTGATTATGGACCGGATATCCTGGCCGATTATCTCCGGGAGGCAGGTTACCCGGAAGCTCATGATAGCACGGTGATCCTGGCTTCAAATGTGGAACCTCCGGTTGACCACCCCCTTTCGGCTGAAAATCTTATCCGGTATACTCAGATCATGGAAGTAGCGGATGAATTTACTATGGGCCTGTTCTCGCTGGTGGGCAAAGATGCAGTTGAGGTTATGGCTGACAGTGGAGAAGTGAGCTTTACCGATCAGCATCAGACAGCACATCGGAAAGTAGATTTTCTGAAAGAACAGGGTGCTGATATCATTGTGGCTGTTACTCATTCCGGGGTCCAGGAAGACAAAGAACTGGCCCGGGAGGTTGAAAATATAGATTTGATAGTGGGTGGTCATTCTCACACACCACTTTATGAACCACTTCAGGTGGATAACACTATCATAGTTCAGGCCGGAGCATATCTTGATTATCTGGGCCAGCTGGAGTTGGCCTATGATGTGGAGGAACAAAAACTGAGAATTCGTAATAATGATCATACACCTTTTTTAATTCCTCTGGATAGCACGGTACAGCCGGAACCTCAAATAGCTGAACTGATCGCGGAATACCAGCAGGAACTCAATAATCTGATTGCTGAAATGAGTGGGGGTCTTTATGAGGATGTTATGGATCCGGTTGCTCAGTCTGATTTTACAATTAGAAGTTATCCCTCGGCTGAAGAAACTCCGGGTGGTAATTTTGTCACTGATGCCATGCGCCTGGTTACCGAAGAGATAACCGGACAGCAGGTGGATATAGCAGTTCAGGCCAGTGGTAATATAAGAAAGGATATTATTCCGGGCCGGGAGGGATATATTGCACTTTATGATTTAGTGGAGGCTGTGGGCCTGGGTCTGGGCAGTGATGGTTATCCCGGTTATCCTGTGGTTTCTGTATATTTTACGGGTAGGGAAATAAGCTATATTCTGGAGGTTGCCGTCCTGCTGGAAGAGCTGATGGGTGATCATTACTTTCTGCAGTTTTCTGGACTCTATTATGACTATAATCCGGCTGATGCTGTTTTAATGCAGCTTCCATTTCTTAATATTCCCCTGCCCACCACCCGGGCTGTTAAAAATGCAGGTATATACAGAGGGGCCGGAATACAGCCTGCAGCAAGAAATAATGAATTTGAAATTCTAAAGGGAGATGAAAATAAGCTTTATCATCTGGTTACTGATTCCTATATTTTTTCTTTTTTACCTCTGGCCGAAGAAATGCTCCCTCAGGTGGAATTTACCCCCCGATTTGAGGATGGAACTCCTCTTTCTATGTCAGAAATAGATAAATTGAAGGTGGAATTCCGGGACCGTGAGTTAAAGGTCTGGGAGACTGTGGTGATGTATGCAGATTCATTGAGCCGGGAGGATTCAGAAATGAATAACAGGACAGGGGTGATTCCGGATTATTATAGTGCTCAGGCCCAGCGGATTAATAAGGTACAGACTTTTGGCTATCAAAACTGGCTTATTCTGACAGCTGTCCTCTTTGCAGCAGCCGGAGCTGTGGTTATCTGGAGACATAAAAGTTAGACTCCTGAATTTTTTGAGAATGGATTTAAACCTTCTATGAAAAAGATTAAAAAAATAAAAAATTGGCAGCTTATTTCCTGCAGGAATTAGCCAAACAGAAAGCAGGTTTATCAAAAGATTTGAGAGAAAGGGCAATAATTAATAAACTAACCCAAATAGCATTTGATATTCCAGTGTTTTCAAATAAGGTGTAAAAAGCTGTAATAATTCACAGATTAAAAAGAAAGAGTTGTATCTTGGAAAATTTGATGATAATCTAATAATAGAAAAGATAGTTATTATTTTTATTCTAACTAAAAAAACAGGGAGGAATTAATTGTGAATTTATTGGAAAATATTCAGGGAATTTTATTGATGGGACCAGGGCCCAGTAGTGTTCATCCAATGACCTATTATGCACTTAGCCGGCCGACACTTGGCCATCTTGATCCATATTTTATTAATATTATGGATGAGATAAAATCGTATCTCAAGGAAATAATGGGCACTGAAAACAATGTTACTATTCCAGTATCCGGAACAGGTTCTGCGGCAATGGAAGCATCATTTGTCAATGTAATTGAACCCGGTGATAAAGTGTTAGTTCTTATTAATGGTGTTTTTGGTACTCGTATGGTAGATGTAGCGGAGCGTTTAGGTGCTGATGTAGATACAATTGAATTTAAATGGGGAACCAGTGTACAACCTGAAGAAGTGGAAAAAAAGTTAAACAATGAATCATACAAACTAGTGGCTGTAGTACATGCGGAAACTTCTACAGGTGTTTGTAATCCTGTAGAGCAGATTGGAGATATTGTGTCAAAAACCGAGAGTATTTTTCTTGTTGATGCCGTAACAAGTCTTGGTGGTATGCCGGTTGAAGTAGATGAATGGGGAGTGGATATTTGTTATAGTGGAAGTCAAAAATGTTTATCCTGTCCTCCAGGAGTATCGCCGATTACTTTTTCTGATAAAGCTTTAGCTGCTTTAAATAATCGTAAAAATAAAGTACCGAACTGGTATCTTGATTTTAGTATGATTATAAAATATTGGGAAGGTGAAAAACGTTCCTATCATCATACTGCTCCCATAAATATGTTATATGGTCTTTATCAGGCCTTAAAACTTATTTTAGATGAAGGGTTAAATAATGTATATAAAAGACATCAGGATAATCATGAAAAACTGGTTAAAGGTTTAGAGAGTTTAGGAATTGATATGCTTGTTGAACCAGATTTTAGATTGCCGATGTTAAATGCAGTTATAGTACCCGATGGTGCTGATGAAGCTGAAATTAGAAAAAAACTGCTTGAAGAATATCAGATTGAAATTGGAGCAGGTCTTGGCCCCTTAGCGGGAAAAATTTTAAGAATTGGGCTTATGGGTCATACTGCCCGGAAACATAATGTTGAGCGTCTGCTGACAGCTTTAGAGAACATATTGAATTAAAAGATAAATTAAGGTCATAATGTTCATCTAAGCTAATAGCAGCAGCTTAAATCTTATTGTGGATATAGAGGAGAACCTTAAAATTAAATAATTTCCTGAAAATAAATTAACATGAATAACTTAAATAACATAAATAATTATAAAAAGTTACCGTAAATACGGGATGATAAAACAATATTATATGATCGGTTATATCTTTATTAACATAAAAAATCAACATAGAAAAATAACACAGAAAAAAGATAAAGGGCTTAAGATGGAAAGTTATGAATATTTAAAGCCCCAGACCCCCAAAATTTGGCATCATAATTGTCTGGCAAGTAATTGTGCTTTTCATATTATAATGTTATAATGTAAAATACAGTTATTAAGCCCGGTTATTGATAGATCAATATGAATTATGTTATACTTTACATGTAATTTATTATATCCACTTAATAGATGATATATTAGTATCTCTATAAAATTTAGAAATTTTCATAAAAGTTTATGATTATTTTATTCAGGAAGTGATGTAATTGAATGAAGAAGAATTTATGGATAAGGTTTCTGATGAAGTAGAAGAAAAATATAAAGAAGCCGTAACAGCATACAGTAAAGGTGATTTTGAAAAAAGCAGGGAGCTGCTGGAAGAAATTATAGAAAACAATCAGGATTTTGCTCCGGCCTATAATAAAATTGGAGTTATGGCCGTCTATGATGAGGATTTAGAAGAAGCAGAGCAGTGGTTTTCAAAAGCACTGAGTATTGATGATCAATATCTGCCCTCACTTTTAAATCTGGGCAATTTACACCAGAAAAAAGAGCACCGGGAACAGGCCCGCCGGATCTACCGGGAGATTATAAAAATTGATGATGAATATGGTCCGGCCTACAATAATCTGGCAGCCCTGCATAAAGAAAAAGGTAATTTTAGTAAATCGGTAAAATTCATGAAAAAAGCACGCAAGTTCGGTGGTTTGAGCTATAAGCATGACCCCAATAAACCAATATACAAAGAACCGGGGGTTATAGGATGTCTGGGTCTGGGGATTATTTTGATATTAACCCTGCTTTTTTTGTTCAGGTTCGGAATCTAGAATTTATATGATTTTATTAAAAAATTTTCAGGAGGTAATGAAGAGTGTTTAAGCAAAGAGATATGTATCTTGTAAGAGCAGGAAGGAGGGCCTCGGCAGCTGGTTTCTCCGCTCTGCTGATAGGAGTTGGTCTCTCACAAATAATGGAGCTCAATATTATTCTGTCTATTTTTATACCACTTGTTCTGGGCTATGTTTTTTTATCTTCCTACTGGGGAGGATACAAAACCCACCTGTGGTTTAATAAGTATCGTTACCGGATGCCGACCCGTCTGTGGTGGGGATTGAGATATCCGGTTATATTTTGTGGTGGTGTGCTGGGTATTTTCCTCTGGGGTTTTATGGAGCATTTCTTTCTGCTGATGGCTATAATGACCAAAGCCGATAGAGGACTTTTTTTATCCCAGCTGATTCTTATGCCCTATGTTGGTTCCTGGGTGGCAGCTAAAATTTAAAATTGGTCAGTTATTAGCTGCAGGTTTATTGTGCACCATAGACCTGACGAATTATTATTTCCGGAAGTGGTTTAGGCAAGAGATATAATGGTGCTGAATATGAGAGCTATGTGTAAGTAAATTTAATTAATGAATTTTTTACTGGAGATTTTTATCTCCGGTTTATTTTTATAGGGAATTTTTTTATCCGTTTTTTAACTGTATTTTCAGATAGCCCTATCAAGCTTTATAATAAAGAGCAGAGGAGTATAAGCATTATCAGCTGAGCGCAATACTTACCGGATGGTTCCAATACAGGACTCGAACAGCAGCCTAAAATTTATATAATTTTTAATACAAGAAAGGAAGGGATAATCAATTATGTTTCCCCAGATAGACAAACCCGAAAATATAAACCCAAAGGACTGGGAGGACTGGCAGTGGCAGGTAAAAAATTCTATTTCTTCTGTGGAAGAACTGGCCGACTACATTGAAGTTGATCAAAAACTGGCTTCTGAAATTGAAGAAACTGAAGCTAAATATCGCTGGAAGATAACCCCCTATTTTGCCAATTTAATGAAGCGGGATAAAGACAGTGGTGGTATAAGAAAACAGGTAGTTCCGACCAACCGGGAACTTCACGATCCGGTGGGGGTGATTGACCCTCTGGATGAGGAGAAACATTCTCCGGCTCCGGGAATCATTAAGGTTTATCCGGACCGTATTGCCTGGTGTATCTCGGATAACTGTGCTGCTCTGTGCCGGCATTGTCTGCGCAAGAGATTTATGACCGCCGGTGAGGAAGGTGATTTTTCCCGGGAGGGCCGTCAGCAGGCCCTGGAGTATATAAGTCAGACACCTGAGATTCGTGATGTACTGCTGACCGGTGGAGATCCTCTGTTATACCCGGACAGCTGGCTGGAGGATATATTAAAACAGCTGACCGCTATTGATCATGTGGAGATTGTGCGTATTGGTTCCCGGGTACCCTCCACCCTGCCTCAGAGAATAACTCCCGGGCTGTGCACTATGCTGAAAAAATATCACCCCCTGTGGTTAAATACTCAGTTCAACCATCCCCTGGAGCTGACGGCTGCTGCCAGAAAAGCCTGCAGCCGTCTGGCGGAAGCGGGTATTCCGCTGGGTAACCAGTCAGTTCTGCTCAAAGGAATCAATGATGATCCGGAGACCATGAAAGAGCTGGTTCAGGGTCTGGTGGCCATGAGGGTGCGTCCCTATTACATTTATCAGTGTCAGATTCTAGAAGGTACCGAACATTTTCGGACTCCAATAGAAGATGGAATTAATATTATTTACAACCTACGGGGTTTTACCACCGGCTTTTCTGTACCCACTTATGTGCTGGATACTCCCGTGGGAAAAGTGCCCATGAACCCGGAATATGTTAAATTGAGGGATAAGGAAGGGGTTGTTTTCAGCAATTTTCTGGGTAAGGATTGGCGGGAGCCAAATGCGGCCCCAAAACCGGGAACAAAGTATGAGATTGACAGCTGGCGTTTACCCTTTAATGAGGATTTAACTGATTAAGCTCATCAAATATGAGGAGGGCCTATATGACTGACAGAAGTACTATAGATAATAAAGATCATAACCGGACAAAAATCAAACTGGGTATTATTGGTACGGGTAGAATGGCTCAGGCTCGTGCAAAAGCAGCCGCCGATCATGAACTGCTGGAGGTGGTGTGGGTCTGTTCTCGCTCCCGGGAGCGGGGGCAGGAATTTGCTGACAGCCATAACATTAATAAAGTGATCACAGACTGGGAGCAGGGATGTCAGACTGAAGAAACTTCGGGTATTGTAATTACCACCCCCAACAGTCTGCATAAAAAAATGGTGCTCCGGGCTCTAAAAAATGACAAACATGTACTGGTGGAGTATCCCCTGGCCCTGACAGAAAAAGGGGCCCGGGAAGCAATTACAGCTGCTCAAAAGAGTGCGGGTCAGCTGCATGTTGGTTTAACCCATCGTTTGAGTGGAGGACACCGCACAATAAAGAAGCTGCTGCCCGAACTGGGTGAACTGGGCAGCATTATCTCAATTCAGTGTTCGGGACGGCAGATCAGCAGATGGTATGATGATCAAAAGAGGATGGGAAATGTTTTTGTGGCTTCCAATTTACATTATATAGACCAGCTGATTGACTGGCTGGGTGAGGTTAAATGGGTTAATGCCGATCTAAGAAAAAAAGTTGAAAAAGATCGTATCCTTCGGGATATTGGTTCTGTTATGCTCGGGCTGGCAGGTGGTGGGACCGCCTATCTGGTATATGCCCGCGGCTGGCCCCGGCCGGGACTGGGTTTTGACCGCAAGATAATTGGAGAAAAAGGATATATAGTTGAAAAAGGTGAGGAGATCAGATATTTAACTCCCGATAAAGAGGAGACTATAAATCCGGACCCGGTGGACAATATAGCTGAAGACTGCCGTGTGTTTGCTGATTTAATTACAGACCAAAAAGCTCCTCCCTATACTCCAGAAGATGATCTTTATTCCATTAAGATTGCCGGATTGGCTTATCGTTCAGCCCGGGAAGGTAAAAGAATAGAAGTAAAGTAAAAAAGACAAAGGGCAGCTTTTTTATGGCAGCTGGAGGGTTGAAGTTGAGTGGTAATTTTTCAGAATTTTGAGCAGCCTGCGGGGAAGTTGGTCAGCTTTGATTAAAAAATTCATTTAATTTTTCCTGAAGTTCAGAATAGGGATAATCCTCGAAATTATCCAGGACTTTTGAAATTTTGTTCAGCTGTTCTTCTGTGATCTGGTCTTTTTCATATAATTCATGGTATTTGTTGACAAAATTTAATATAAGATCAATATTATCCCTGCTGAGGTGGGGCATCGGGCATACTCCCTTCCAGAGAGGCATTTTCGGGATCCACAAACCGGATATAATCTTCCTCAAAGTAAAGATTAAGGGATCCGGTCTGACCGGTTCTCTGCTTGGCAACAATTATTTCAGTCTCACCTTCGGTACCTTCAGCCTCGGCTTTTTCCCGGGCCGCAGCACTGGTATGGGCATGACGATACAGGAAAATGACCGAGTCCGCTACTTCCTCGATGTTTCCGGAATCCCGCAGATCGGAGAGTACCGGCCTTTTGTCAGATCGGCTGGTGAAACTGCGGCTGATCTGGGAAATAAGCATAATAGGTACTTCCAGTTCAGAAGCCAGATTGCGCAGCTGGAGCACAACTTCACCCACAGCCCGGGCAGTATTCTGGTGCTGTTTATCGGGCAGCTGTATCATCTGCAGATAATCAATAACCACCAGCCCCAGGTCTCCCTGCTGGGCTTTGAATTTGCGCAGCCGGGCTCTGATCTGAGCAACATTTAGGCCTCTTTCATCGGAGATGGTTAAGGGCAGCTCATGGAGGTTATCCAGGGCCCGGGAGATGCGCTGGTCTTCCTGTTCTGTGGTCTCACCCTGATTATATTTCCAGCCATTTACCTCTGCTTCCTGGATTATCATCCGGTCCACTATTTCCTGAGCTTCCATTTCCAGGCTCATTATGGCACAGGGAACATCTCGTTTTAAAATATTTTTAACAATATTAATGGCAAAAGCAGTTTTCCCCATACTGGTTGAAGCAGCAATAACTATCAGATGACTTTTTTTGAACCCTCCGATCAGATTATCCAGAGAAATAAAACCACTTCTCAGTCCGACATCAAGCTTGTTGTGCTTGCGGTCCAGGTAGGCTTCAAAAGACTCCATCAGGGCATCGTCCATATCATAAATATGTTTTTCCAGATCGGTGGTTTCGGTGGTGGCATTAAAGATTAATTCCTGAGCCCGGGACTGGTATTCCGAGATCTCCAGGTCGGTATTTTGCGTGATATCTTTTATCTTACCGGCTGCTCTGTTTAACAGCTGACACTGATGATTTTTTTTGATAATTTTGATGGTGGGTTCCAGCTCTTCTACCGTATTGAAGCCGGAAGTAAGCTGTTTGATTGTTTCCTCGGGTGATTCTATAACCCCTTCCTGTTTTAACTGCATGAAGAGTTTGGTACGGGAAATTTGACTTTCTTTTTGAAACTGCTCCAGCAGCATTTCATAAATTAGCTGGGGGCGGGGATTATGAAAATGTTCTGTTTGTAAGGTATCGGCTACCTCGTCAATTTTTTCCGGGTACTGAAGTAATATTCCCAGCAGCTGATATTCAGTTTGTTTTATCTCCGGGCCACCTTTACTGTCTTCTATGTAATTTTCTTCTACAGCCATCAGGGAGAACCTCCTTGCGTAATTTTATCCAGCTTCCAGGGAAAGTTATTCCAGCTGCTTTTTTTGCTTGCGGTCCGGGAAGAACTATTTTTCTGTGAGCTGCCGGATGACTTTTGTTTATCCTGTGTATTCTGATTGTTTTTTGGATGAGTAAAATTTCGGTTATCCTGCCGGGCCAGATAATTTTTGGCCTCCTGAACACTCCTTATTTCTGCATTTTTCCAGGGTCTTATATAATTATCTTCTATATATTTCAAAGAAGGCTGACCATCACTTTTTCTAATAATAGCCTGCTTGACTGCATATTTGGCCACCTCCAGGCTGAGAGAAAAATCATCATCGGTAAGCCAGCTTTTAAAAGTTTTCATCTGTACGGTGTCTACATTTTTCCAGCTGTCAATACCATAAATTTCGGCCAGTTCTCTGGTTTCCCGGTACATTTGGTCAAAATGTTGAAGTTTTTCATAACTGAAACTTTCTTTTTCATACCAGTCTTCTATAATTGAGTTCATATAATAATAGGCCTGTTCTGTATTTTTATTATTTTTTTTCTGCCATTTTTTCACCCGACGAATTAGTTCCTTAATTACTTTTTTATCAAAATCATTGAGCCATTTTTTGATTTTCTGCATCTCGGCAGTTGTATCTTTATTTTCGGGAATAAATTTCTGTATTATTTTGAGATGTTTTAAATTTTCCGGATTCTGTCCCCCACTCTCCTGGAGATTATTTCCCGTCTTTATACTTTGCTCAGCATATTCTTTTTTTTCGGTTTTTGGTCTGCTGGCTGATTCTTTTTCAGCTGCGAATTGTTCCTTTTCATCATTATCTTTCTCAGAAATATGGGCTACTTTTTCAAAGTTGATATATATCTGAAACTTATCATTTTCATAGGCCTGATCATTGATCATTATCAAATCATTGTTCTGCAGGCTGTCCAGTCCCTGCTGTACTTCATTTTTAGTATAGGGGATTTTGCTGCATATTTCATCAACCCGTGTGGTAATAAAATAATTATTTTTATCAAAATGAGTAACCAGATACATAAATATGGATAGAGTAGATCCGGGAAATTTTTTCAAAAAACCGGAATCAATGATACTGCCGTCAATTTCTACAGACTGCCCCTTTTCTCCGGATATCATCCGCAGGGTAGACTGCTGATGAATATTCATTTTTACCATCATTATGCCCCCTGAAATATGTAGATAGTATTTTATCAGACCGTGAAGTTTTTAACAGGACAACTATGTAAGTGCGGCAGGTTTATCTTTTCTGGAAAAGCAAAAATGCTTCTAACAGAGACAGGAAGAAGAAAAGAGGTTTAAATAATTTATAATTGGTAATTAAAGAGCACAAAAAAATTGCTTCTGTAAATAATATATTACTACAAAAAGAGAAAGATATCAATAATAAACAGCCGGTATATTTAAAAAGTTCTGTTCTGTTTTTAGAAGAAATTAAGAAGAATAAAATTATCTGAAATTGTCTGATTGTTAACATTTTATATATCAGGTTATGTATACCCGTATACAGTCCTGCAGGAGGTAATATTATTTGACACAATGATAAAGATTTGCTAATATTAGAAAGGTGTTAAGTGTTTGTTAAATTATCTGTACAGGAAAATCAGGTATTTTCATTAATTATAACTATAGTCATTATATATTATCATTAAACATCAAAATATACTAAATTTTCAGGAAGACGAACCGTCAAAGATCAAAATAAAATTCAAAAATGAAATTGGAAAGGGGGGCGAGTTTAGGCTGCAAAGAGCCTAAACCAATACTATGACCCATAATATTGTAGTTGGTGCCCAGTGGGGTGATGAGGGTAAGGGAAAAATTACGGATATGATGGCCCGGGAAGCCGATGTGGTGGTGCGTTTCGGTGGAGGTAATAATGCCGGTCATACCGTGATTGTTGGTGATGAAAAATATGAACTGCATCAGGTACCTTCCGGGATCCTTTATCCGGAAAAAATGTGTGTACTGGGTAATGGTGTGGTTATTGATCCTGTTGAACTGGCTGCTGAGATGGAAGGCCTGGAGAAGCGGGGTGTGGATCTGGATAATTTTTATATAAGTAATACAGCCCATGTTATAATGCCCTACCATAAAAAGCTGGATCGTCTGGAAGAGAAGAGAAAGGGTTCAGAAAAGATAGGGACCACCGGTAAAGGTATAGGCCCGGCCTATACAGATAAGGTGGCCCGCCGGGGTATCAGGGTCTGTGAGCTGCTCCCGGAAGAAATTTTCCAGGAAAAAATTGAACAGGCTCTTGATTACCAAAATCTTGTTTTAGAAAAAGTATATCAGGCAGAACCAATGACCGTAAAAGAAGTAAAAGCCGAATATCAGGCAAGTATTGATAAAATTTCTGACCATGTGACTGACACCTCAATTCTTCTGGATCAGGCTCATAGGGAAGGTAAAAGTGTTTTCTTTGAAGGTGCCCAGGGCACTCTGCTGGATATTGATTATGGTTCTTATCCTTTTGTTACCTCCTCCAATCCTACAGCCGGGGGAGTATGTACCGGAGCTGCGGTGGGCCCTACCCTGATTGACAGGGTAATAGGAGTGGCCAAAGCCTACCTGACCCGGGTGGGAGAAGGCCCCTTTCCCACCGAGCTGCAGGATGAGATCGGTGAATTTCTGCGGGATAAAGGGCATGAATACGGGGTCACGACCGGCAGACCACGGCGCTGCGGCTGGCTGGATATTCCACTGCTCCGCCATGCGGTAAGGGTGAACGGTTTGACGGGACTGGCTTTGACCAAACTCGATGTGCTGAGTGGACTGGAGGAAATTAAAGTCTGTACCTCCTATCAGGTAAATGGCAAAAAAATAGCCGAGGTATCCGGGACTTCCGAAGAATATCAGCCTCAATATGAAACATTTGCCGGCTGGGATGAAGATATAACCGGAATCAGGAAATTTGCTCAGCTTCCCGAAAATGCGAAAAAATATGTGGAAAGTATCGAAAAAATGGCTGAGACCCCTGTAGAGATCATCGGGGTTGGCCCGGACCGCAAAGAGGCGATTTACAGGCAGCAGTGATGAGAATAGAACGGGGAGGAATGAACATGAAAATTCTTGTTGTCGGAAGTGGGGGCCGTGAACACACCCTGGTATGGAAGCTGTATCAGAGTGAGAAAGTGAAAAAAATATATGCCGCCCCCGGAAATGACGGAATGCAGGAGCTGGCCGAAATAGTCGATCTTGCCGCTGACAATATCCAGGGACTGGCCGATTGGGCTGCAGAACATAACATTGACCTAACAGTTGTAGGGCCAGAAAAGCCCCTGGTGGCCGGCATTGTGGATGAGTTTGAAAAGAGAGATTTGCGTATTTTTGGACCCTCCCGGGAGGCCGCCCGCCTGGAGGGCAGTAAAGTGTTTTCCAAACAAATTCTTGATGAATATGATATACCTACAGCTGAATATGAAGTATTCACAGAATTAGACAGGGCTCTAAACTATCTACAGCAGGTTGGTAATTATCCACATGTCATTAAAGCAGAGGGTCTGGCGGCCGGAAAAGGTGTGGAAATTGTCCAGAATTTTGAGCAGGCCAGTGAGGCTGTTAATAAGATAATGGGTAAAAAAGCATTTGGAGAAGCAGGAGACCGGATTGTGGTGGAAGATTTTCTGGAAGGAAGGGAAGTTTCTGTACTGGCCCTGACCGATGGAGAACAGGTCCTGCCTCTGGTTCCCTCCCAGGATCATAAACCCGTATTTGATGGGGATGAGGGACCAAACACCGGGGGCATGGGTGCTTATTCACCCCCACCGTTTGTAAATCAGAAACTGGAAGAAAAGATTCACCGGACCATTTTGCGGCCCACCATTGAGGCCCTTCAGGACCGGGGTATTAAATATAAAGGGATATTATATGCCGGGCTGATATTAACTGAAAGTGGTCCCCGGGTACTGGAATTTAATGTGCGTTTTGGTGATCCGGAAGCCCAGGTTGTAATACCCCGGCTGAAGAGTGATCTGGTGGAAGCCATGGAGCTTACCATTGATGAAAGGCTGGAAGAAGCTGAACTGGAGTGGAGTGCTCAATCCGCAGCCTGTGTAATGCTGGCTTCGGGTGGTTATCCTTTAACATATGAAACTGGTTTTGAGATTAAGGGGCTTGAGGATCTGGAACAGTATGATGACCTGCTGGTATTTCATTCGGGAACCAGAAAAGAAGGAACCAAATTTGTCACTGATGGAGGCCGGGTCCTGGGCCTTACCGTTCTGGGCAGCAGCCTGCTGTTTACTATTGATAAGGTGTATCAGTATCTGGAAGAAATAGAATTTGAGGATATGCACTACCGCACTGATATTGGATTTCAGGCGGTTAACTATCTTGAGGGGAGTGGTGATGTTGAGTGATAAAGAAATTAAAGTTGGGATTGTGATGGGCAGTGACTCTGATCTGCCGATTATGAAAGAGGCAGCAGATTTTTTGGATAAAATGGATATAGGTTATGAAATGAGGGTTATCTCCGCCCACCGGACACCTGATCTGGCTCATGAATATGCCGCAGATGCTTTAGAGCAGGGCCTGGAAGTAATAATTGCCGGAGCCGGGAAGGCAGCCCACCTGCCGGGGGTTTTGGCCAGCTATACTGTACTTCCTGTAATCGGGGTCCCGGTTAGAACTTCGACCCTGGGTGGGGCAGATTCACTTTATTCTATAGTTCAGATGCCTTCAGGAGTTCCTGTAGCAACGGTAGCCCTTAATGGAGCCCAGAATGCAGCTATTCTGGCCTTACAGATCATGGCCCGGGGTGATCAAAAGCTGCAGAAAAAACTGCAGGATTACAAAGTTGAATTAAAGGATGCTTCTCTGAAAAAAGATGAGAATCTGGCCGATAAATTCGCTGAACTGGAATAGCGGGCAAAAGAGTTGATCAGAAAAAATAGCCGGCTCTGGGCCGGCTAAATTTTTTTTAGCTGCTGTTTACTTTTTTAAAAATAGCACATATAATATACATAAACTAAAGTTGACTGCTTGACTTATGTTTGCAGAAGGAGTGAATTATTTTGATATCTCAAATAAGGTCTGATCTACAAGCTGTATTTGAGAGAGACCCCGCGGTAAACAATATACTGGAGGTCCTGCTGTCTTACTCAGGACTGCACGCGGTAATTGCCCACCGGTTTATTCATAAACTTTATTCCTGGGGACTGCGCACAGTACCCCGCTTTCTTTCCCAAATTGTCCGCTTTTTAACCGGAGTGGAGATTCATCCTGGAGCTGAGATCGGTCAGGGTTTTTTTATTGACCACGGTATGGGAGTGGTTATTGGAGAAACAGCCGAGATTGGAGATGATGTCACCCTCTATCAGGGAGTTACCCTGGGAGGGACCGGGAAAGAAAAAGGAAAACGCCATCCGACAATAAGGGATGGAGTACTGGTGGGCTGTGGAGCAATTGTACTGGGTGCTATTGAGATTGGTGAAAATGCTAAAATAGGTGCCGGCTCGGTGGTTTTAGATTCGGTTCCGGAAAATTCAACGGTGGTCGGGGTTCCGGGCCGGGTGATTGTGCACAATGGTGAGAGAGTTAATGTGGATTGTGAGCTGGACCACTGCAATCTGCCCGATCCCCTGGGGGACAATATGCTGGATATGCAAAAAAGAATTAATGAGCTGGAAAAAAAGGTCTCCGAGCTTGAGGAGAGGACCCAGAAGTATCTGTCTTCCTGACCTCTGGATTATTATTTTTATATGCTATTTTTGAAAACCTAAAACATAACAGGCCCCGTTATCTTACATAAGATAACGGGGCTTTTTTTGCAGGTGAAATTTAATTTTTAGATGGAATATTCAGCAGCTCCAGGGGACACTCTTCAACACAGGCTCCACACTGTATACAATCCGGATCTGTGAACTGATTGTTTTGATCAAAGTTTTTATAGGGCTCCAAATCCAGAGGGCAGGCCCGGGCACAGAGACCACATTCCTCACATTTGTCGATATCAGAAATAGTAACATAATGATTTTTACTGTTTAAGCCGAATTTTTGCCCGGCCTGATATAAAAGCTGGGTCAGGGTACCCATGGGACAAAAAGAACACCAGGTTCTGGGATTAATCAGTACTGCCAGACTTATTCCGAGAATGGTAGGCATGATCAGATACTGCAGCACAAAGGTCATCCCCAGAGTGGTGGTGAATTCCTCTGTGCCCAGACTGCCTAAAGCTCTAATAATCCGCAGTACAAACATACCCATAAATAAAACAAAAAAGCTCCATTTAAGTAAAGATGATTTAAAAAAGTCCGGTATCTGCCGATTAAAGGAAATCTTTTTCAAGATCAAATCAAAGAGACTGCCGTGGGGGCAGATATTTCCACACCAGTATTTACCCCGCATAAGGCCGGTGACCATCAGTCCTATCATAACAGCTATGACCAGCAGTCCCAGTATTGGATAAAACAGCCCCCCAAAAGCCACCAGGGGAACCAAAAGCCAGCCATATTTTCTAATATTACTTCTCTTTTCCAGCATTTAAATATTCAACCTCCATGATTTATGTTCAATTGTTCTGTATTGAAATATACTGAAGTGTAAATTGCAGTTTTTAAACTTTCTGCAAATTTTATATCATCACCCGGATCTTTTCTGTAAAACAGGTTACACATTCTGTTATCAAAGAAATTATACAGAATGGGGGGATACAAATTTTCAGGTGTATTTCATAAAAAAAGGCCCCACCTCAGGTGGAGCCCTTTAATCATTTGGATATAAATTATTTATTCAGGTTGGGTTTAAGAGAATTTTTAATCTCTATTATAATCAATCAAAACCGGTACAGGGCGGCAATTTCGGTATTCTCAGGCATCATCTCTTCTGATAGTACGTGAATCTCAGATCCGGTGTTCAAACAGCGAATAGCTGAAAAATTATAGAGATCATAACAGTCCGCATTTAATTCATTACTGAGGAAAACTTCGTTTTTCTCCGAATCATATTTACCGGGCTGACCGGCGCCTTTTTTGATCAGCAGTTTATCGATTTTGCCAAAGACGGCGGCAGAAACAATATCCTTTATTTCCGAAGAAGTTTTTTCAGAATTGATGAGGTTATTATATTTCTCAATGATTGCTCTTGATTGTTCCTGAAAGAAGTCTTTCATTTTATTCCAGGAACCTGCATGAATTTCTTCCGGCTGGAGTTTGTCCGGATTTCCCTTAACAAATTCATCAATAAAATTAGGATAGGTGTTTAAATCACGATAAAGCCCAAACAAATCCTGTACACACATTAATATAAGGGGACTCTGTTCTTTTTGTAAAAATTTGCTGATTGCATTGTTTATCTGTTTGATATAACGAATTTTTTCCGGGTGGTCTACATCACCGGCACTTTCACCATGAAAAACTGCCTGCTGTCCTGAGCCACCACTGCTCTGGCTTCTGTATTTGGGATCATCTTCAATTTTAACTCCGGATTCTACAGCATCTATACTTTCGGGCAAATCATCAATTTCCAGAAGCTCTATGCTGTCCCGGGTGGCCTGGTAAAGCTGATTTTGTTTGCGGCTCAGGGCCAGCACATAATAGCGATCTTTGTTTTGAAATTCCGGTATAATGTCAATGATATTAAAATACCGGCTCACATAAGCTCCTTCATGCACAGAACGGGGTATACGATAATAGGTGAAGAAATCAGGACCTAAAAATACAGCCAGGCCCCGGTTCTGATGCTGCCAGAAGGTTCTTTCTCCGGTTAATGACTGGGCCTCTGATAGTATTTTATCTGTTTTACGCTCATCATAGTTCCACTTTTCTTTTAGAATTTTTTCGGCTTTAGAAAGTAGATTTTTATACTGAATCCTCATTTTTTCTACTTCTTTACCGGCATCTTTTCTGGTATTCATATAAAGTGAGATACAGGGCTGGTCCTCAAAATTAATAAGCTGCTGTATATCTTTTTCTGTAATCTCGTCCATACTTATCCCTCCTTAAGTATATAAAAATTGCAGCCACAAAAAATAATTAGGATACTTATTATATACTTTCAACAAAAAAATAATAAAACCTTCTTAAAATAAAATTATAAATCAATAGTTTTAGGTATTAATTTTTTTAACAGATTTTTTAAAGATTTTTGACCCTGTTTAATCCATACCTGTGGAAGGAATTTATAATATTTCCTTGAATAATAAACAATAGCCTGAATATTATAAGCTGTATAATTACACAGGTGGTTTTGCCCTGCCGGAGGCCGGGAATCTTTTTTGATAAAAAGCAGGCTTCATTTATATTATATAGTAATATTCAAAGTTTATTAAAAAACCGGGTGGTGTTAATGATTAATAAAAAGGTAAGGCAGATTTTACACATATTGAGTTCAATATTTATGCTGTTCGGGGTGCTGCTTGTGGTTCCCCTGGTAATGAGTATTGTTCTGGGAGAGGGCCGGGCTGTATATCAGGGGTATATACTGCCGATTTTTATTTCACTTATACTGGGTTATATTTTTCATAAAATGGAGGATGAAAATCAAAAAATTGATATTTCTACAGGTATGATGATCTGCAGTTTGGGCTGGTTTTTTATTTCTCTTCTGGGGGCCCTGCCTTTTTATATAATTTTAGATAAATCTTTTTTGGATGCTTTTTTTGAAGCTGTGAGTGGTTTTACTACGACGGGGATAACTGTTATCACAGAGATTTCTCTGATGCCGCTGTCTGTAATTTTCTGGCGGAGTTTCATTCAGTGGCTGGGTGGTCTGGGTATTTTGACTTTTTTCCTGTTTATTACATTCCGCAGTGAAAGTGAAATCTGGCAGCTTTTTTCTGCCGAAACCCATAAATTTGATACCTCTCGTCCGGTTCCCAATTTTAACCGCTCAATTCAGATTTTATGGAGCATCTACATTTTCTTTACCCTGCTGCAGACTACTTTACTATCTTTTCTGGGGGTTAGTTTTTTTGACTCACTTACCCATAGTTTTACAACAGTATCTACAGGTGGGTTTTCCCGTTATGATAGTTCAATCGCTCATTTTGCCGAAGCGGGTTATGCCAGTTATATATATATTGAATATGTAGTAATCTTTTTTATGATGATGGGTGGTCTAAATTTTTTAGTTCATTATAAAGTTTTTCAGGGCAGTATCAAAGAGATGTTTTTTGATGAAGAAACAAGAGAATACTGGAAAATATTCCTGGGGGCAGTTATAATCATATTTCTGGCCGGAATTTTTATGCAGGAGCAGATAAATTTACCCCTGATTGAAGAACGAATTCGGAGCACCCTATTTCAGGTGGCCTCTATAATAACTACCACAGGATATCAGACTGAACATATTGGTTCACAGTACTTTCCCGAAATATCCCGTATAATTTTTCTTCTATTAATGCTGATTGGGGGCTGTGTGGGCTCAACTTCAGGAGGAGTAAAAGTTATCCGGGTTAAAATTTTAAAAAAACTTTTTTATAAAGAATTGAAGCGCCCTTACCTGCCCCACAGGGCTGTGTTCCCTCTGACAATTAACAGGGAGCAGGTGGCTTCAAAAGAGGTTCTGAGAACTGCCGGAATGTTTTTCGGCTGGCTGAGCTTAATACTGCTGGGAGGGATGATAACAGCCCTTTTTTCCCACCTGGATGCCCTGCAGTCACTGTCAGGTATGTTTTCTGCGGTAAGCAATATTGGTCCATTTTATTTCAGTGTTAGTGAAATGCAGGAACTGTCTCCTGTAATAAAAATAACCTATATTATTGGCATGCTGGCCGGACGGCTGGAGATAATTCCGGTCTTAATTTTGTTTAGAAAAGCTACCTGGAAATAATTAATATTTTAGCTCTGGTTAATATTTATTTTTTTTCTGGACTTGACAGTCAATATAAAATAACCTATAATATGAATGAGCATTCATTCAGAAGGTGGTAAAAATGATAAATGATAAAAAAGAACAAATTCGCAGATCAGCAGTAGAAGTCATCTCTGAACACGGCTATTATAATACCAGCATATCTCAGATAGCAAAACAGGCTGGAGTAGCGGTGGGAACTATCTATAATTATTTTGATTGTAAGGAAGAAATTCTGGAGTACATCTTTGCCGTAGAGCTGGAAAAGAGAATCAATTTTTTAGAAAAATTACAGCAAAAGAATTTAGATATCTGGGATAAAGTGGATAATTTTTTAAAAATGCATTTTTCTGAAGTACAGAAAAACATAGCTGCTGCAAAAATTTCTATTAGAGAAAAGGAATTTCCCCGGTCAGCTTATTCGAGCTCTATTGCTGAATACAGGTCTTTGATTCCCGAGCATATTGAAGAGCTAGTTAGTGATGCTGTTGAAAGAGGGGAGATAAAGGATTTTAATCCGGAAATTGTTTCTAATCTAATTTTTGGAGCATTACAGGGAATTGTAGAGCGAGCCATAAAAGACAATAATATTTCTTTACTAAAAGAAGCTCCTGAGGTAATAATATCTATTTTAAGAGAGGGTCTATCCAGGTGATTATTTTAGGCTGACACTTATTAGGAAAGGGAGTAACTGACAGGAAATATATGATTACCATATAATGAATGAATGTTCATTCATAAAGTTTGGTTTTTGTATATCTTAAATTAATTAATAAAAATAATTATCAGGATGTGATAAAACTCAATGAATTTTTAATTATAAAGTAATATTGTGATTACTGTATATGAGAGCAGCAAATAAACTAAATAAGGAGGAAATAAAAATGAAGATTATTAAAATGGAAGAAATTGCAGGCCAGGAAAATAAAAGAGGAGTTATTGCAAAACAATTGCTGAAAAATGATGATGTACAGGTGATGAATCTGGTTTTAAGCCCCGGGGATGTTGTACCCGAACACTCGGTACCGGTAAATGTTTTCTTTTATATTGTTGAAGGAAAAGGGACTTTGAAAATAGGAGAGGAAAAGAAAGTTGTGGAGGCCAAAGACATAGTTCCCTGTCCTCCCAGCACTGAAATGTCTTTATCAGCTGACCAGGGAGAAGATTTTAAAGTATTGAATGTAAAAACTCCCAGTTTATAATAATCCTGAAAACCTGGAAAAATTTTTTAAATTAAACTTGTTTTATATTTTTGTAGCGCTGTTTCCTTCAGTACTGGAGGAGACAGAAATTAAAAGGAGGTAATATAATATGAATGTTTTTGACTTAAAACAAATAGAAACCGGCTCAAAAAAAGCAGAAGTGTTTTTTGAAGCACAAGAATTTACTTCAAGATTAATTAAATTAAATAAAGAGGAAAAAATTCCGCCCTGTGAAATGGAGGCTTATGTTATATTTGTGGTAATTTCCGGTGAAGTCAGTGTTAAAGCTGATGAAGAGTCAAATATACTTAAAGAAGGTCAATCTTTAATTTCTGAACCAGCTGTGATGAGTATGAAGGCTGTAAGACAGGCCCGAATACTGGGAATTCAGATAAAGACAGGAGGTTGAAGCAATTGGCAGCGGCCTTAATAATAAATTTACTTGCTCTGGGTTTTTTTGGATATTCTCTCAGTAAAAGTAAGGAGAAATCATATCAAACATTAAAAATTGCATTTTCTAAAGGAATTTCTTTAGCTCCCTGGATGATTGCTATTATAGTATTTATTGGAGTCTTGCTGAGCTTTGTACCTCCGGAAGTAATTCAGGAATATTTGGGAGGGGAAATGAGTTTAGTCCAGGTAACCCTGGCGGCACTTGTGGGAACAGTCAGTATGATACCTAATCTGGTTTCTATTCCTCTGGCTGGTTCTTTATTAGAATCCGGGGCTTCATATACTCCAATTGCAGCATTTTTGACTACTTTGACCATGGTGGGATTTGTGACACTTCCTCTGGAAATCAAAGAATTGGGGAAAAAAATTACTTTGTGGCGTAATTTACTGGCTTTCATGTTTGCCATTATAATAGCTTTGCTTATGGGAGTTTTAATGTAGGAGGAGAAAGAAATTGAAAAAAAATATGCTGCAGAATGAAAAAACAAATGTGAAAAATAATATAAAAAATAAATTTAAAACTTTGATTTTATTTTTAATTATTACCACAGGTGTTTTATTTATTTTACAATCTATCTTTCCTGAACGAAGTCAGATCGGACACAGAGCAATGCTGGATTATGGACTGGAAGTTATTTATATTTTTCCCGCAGTTTTGGTTTTAATGGGCCTGGCTGAAGTCTGGATCCCGGCTGACAGGGTAAAGGATTATTTAGGTAAAGAGTCAGGCTTTAAAGGTGTTTTGTTGTCTTTGTTTTTGGGTACTTTGCCTACTGGTCCGCTGTTTATCGCTTTTCCAATTGCTGGAGAAATGCTTCGTAAAAAGGCCAGTATAGCAAATGTAGTTGTTTTTTTAGGTGCCTGGGCCTCTCTTAAAATGCCTCAGATAGGAGTGGAGATTCAATTTTTGGGAATTGATTTTACTTTTTATAGAGTTATTCTGACTTTTGTTTCAGTAATATTTATCGCTTTTTTGACCCAGAATATGGTGGAAAGAAAAGATAACAAAATTCTTATCTGAAAATGGCTTTAAATTTGGAAAAATAGCCAAAACAGGAAAAGAAGCTTTATATTCTGAGCTCTAAAAAGTGATAATTAACTGATATAATAAATAATTTAAGCAATAATTGCCAAACAAAAGTAAACGTTAACTTACCAAAACTATTTTTATTTATTTGTTAAAAAAAGAAGTTCAGAAAGGGGATCAAATTGAAAAAACTGGCTCATTTTTCAGTTCAACATCCAGTGTTTATTATTGTTTTTGTAATTTTAATAACAATTCTAGCGGGTTTTTTAGCTCGAGAAGTAACAATGACCACTGATATAAAAGATTTTTTCCCTGAAGATGACCCCCGGGTTGTGACCTATGACCGGGTTGAAGAAACTTACGGCAGTGCCGAATACATTATGGTTGCCCTTAAAACAGAGGAAATTTTCAATGAACACACACTAAAAAATATTGAAAATTTAAGCAGGGAATTCGAGAAACTATCCGGGGTCAGTTCAGTGCAGAGTTTGACTGTGGTGGATGATATTAAGGGAGTCAACGGAGATTTGACCATTCAACCACTGGTGCCCGAGATTCCGGATAATAAAGCTGAGCTGGAACTACTAAAAAAGGATATTATCCAGGATGATATGTATGGTGATTTTCTTGTATCCCGGGACAGTGAAGCAGCACTTATCATAAGTGAGGTTGATCCCGAATATGATTCCCTTGCCACTGCAGATGAAATAGGAAAAATTGTAGATAATTATCCGGGACCGGAAGAAATATATTTAACAGGTACTCCGGTTCTAAACAATGTGCTGGCCGAGGCGATGCAGGGTGACCTGCAGTTCTTGATACCGCTGGTCCTGGTCATGATTGCTCTGATTCTCTGGTTTGTTTTTCGCAGCTGGCGTGGTGTGCTGCTGCCCTTTGCTTCTGTGGGCTTCAGTGTGGTCTGGACAATTGGTTTTATGGGACTTTTAAACAGGGAGTTTTCACCTGTCAATGCCGTGATGCCTGTAATATTAATTAGTCTGGGCAGTGCCTTTGGAATATTTATTCTCAAGAGATATTACGAAGAATTGGGTGAGGGTGAAGAAAATGAAAGTGCTGTAAAGATCTCCATTGTCTCAGTGGGAACTGCAGTATTGATGGCCGGTGGTACTACGGCTGCCGGATTTGCCTCCAACCTGCTGAGTGATATTACACTTATTCAGGAGTTTGGATTGTTTACCGCATTTGGAGTTTTGGCCGCCCTGTTTATTTCCCTGACGTTTATACCGGCTGTTCTTTCTCTGCTGGGCAGAGAAAAGGGAAGAAATTTTGAGGAAAAGTCCCGTTTAAGATCATATTTGGTTAGAGCTACAAAACATTCAAAGCTGATTTTGGTCATAACAGCTTTGGTCATAATTATTTCTACTGCCGGACTACCCCGTATCCAGGTTGACAGCAATTTTATAAACTTCTTTGCTGAAGATTCTGAGCCCCGGATAGCCTATGATTTGGTCCGGGATAAGTTCAGCGGTTCGGAAAGTATAGAAATTATTGTTGAGGCCGAGGATGTGACTGAACCTGAAATACTGCAGGCCATGGAGGATTTTAAGGAAGATCTTTACGATACGGGACTGGTGGGTAATCCCAATTCCCTGGCTGATATAGTGGCCCGGACTGATGGGGCCCTTAATGAAGGTGAAACAGGGCGTATCCCCGATAATTACAATTTAATTTCCCAGTATTTGCTGTTAATTGAGATGGATGACAGCGAATACCTGGAAAGATTCCTGACCTTTGAGGAAGATGGAGCACGGATTCAGGCTATGGTTACTGATACTTCAAATGAAGGTATAGAAAGACTGAGATCAGAGGTTGATCGGCTGGGTGAAAAGCATTTTGGGGATCTGGAGGTGAATATGACTTCGACCGGAATTATTGTCCTGATTGACGCTTTAGCCGAGATGATTATTGAAGGGCAGTTGAACAGTATTTTCACGGCCCTTATTGCGGTGTTTTTTATAGTTTATCTTCTGCTGCGCTCCTGGCAGGGCAGTATTTTATCCGTTCTTTTGGTTGGTCTTTTGACTCTGTTGAACTTCGGGATCATGGGCTGGGCCGGAATTGAGCTGGATGTAGTTACTGTTCTGATATCCAGTATTGGAATCGGGGTGGGAGTGGACTATTCGATTATGGTTTATGCACGCTATCTGGAGGAAAAAGAAAAAGAAGATAATACGAGAACGGCTGTGGAAAAAACTGTTTCTACAATTGGTTCAGCAATCGTCAGTAATGCTGTAGCAGTGGTTAGTGGATTTATCATCCTTGTTTTTTCTTCATTTCCACCTTTCAATTATTTTGGGATACTGGTCACAACACTAATGCTGGCTGCTGCCGTCGGAGCTATTTTTTGGATGCCAGCTTTAATTCTAGAATTAGAAAAAATTAGGAGGTAATTTAAATGAAAAAAAAATTATTAATTAGCTGGATTGCTGCTGTACTGATTCTGTCTGTTGGAATTTTAGCAGGTGCGGAAATACAGGAGCTGACCGGAAGTGAAATTATTGAAAATGTAGACCAGACGATGCGGGCCGAGAACAAGCACATTGAACAGGAAATGACTCTGATTTCAGAAAGGGGAAGTGAGAGAAGCAGGGATATGTCCATGTGGAGCAGGGTGGTCAATGGTTCTGAGGATATGCTGGTCCGTTTTTTGGCCCCAGCTGATGTAGAAGGAACAGGGCTCCTGCTGGAAGACGATAATATGTGGCTTTTTCTGCCTGAACTGGGCACCACCCGCCGGATTTCTGGTTCAGCCCGGGAAGGAGATTTCATGGGCAGTGACTTCACTTATGAGGATATGGAAGCTCTCGGCACAGTTGGATTTGGAGAAGATTTCAGAGCAGAGCTTTTGGCAGAGATAGAGCACAAAGAAAGAGAAGCCTATCATCTACTTCTGGAGCCCAGGGAGGAAGAGGAAACTGCCTACAGCAGTCTGGAGATGATAGTTGATAGAGAATACTGGTTGCCTCTTCAGATTGATTACTTTCAGGAGAATGAACTGCTGAAAACACTTCAAACTGCAGATCATGAGATGCTTGATGGACGCTGGACTGCCCGAAGAATGGAAATGGAAGATCACAAAGCAGGAACAAAAACTGTACTCACCGTAAAAGATGTTGATTACACCAGTGAGATTGATTCCCAGGTATTTACTGAACGAAATCTGGAAAGGGGGTATTAATTAACAATGAAAAAATTAGCAATTATAATTGCCCTTCTGACATTTGTTTTGATTTTAAATCCGGGACCGATGGAAGCTTTGGACGTAAGTGGTGAGTTTACACTGGGGTCCAGCTATGATTTTGATGAGAACAATTATCTAAACAAGAGAAGTGAGCTGAAACTTAATTTTCGGAGTGGAACCTTCAGTGAGGCTTTTAACATTGATGTTATTCTGGAAAATATCTGGCCAGAAGACGAATTAAAAGTTGGTTTAGATGAGGCTTACTTTAATTATTATGGTTCGAATTATGATCTTAGGGCTGGAAAACAGCTTGTAAGCTGGGGTACTGCTTCCGGCTATAATCCAACTGATAATATAAATTCTCCCAATCTGGAAGAACCCACAGGTGATAAGAATTCATTGTTAATGATTAGAGGGGATTATTATTTTAATAGTGACTATCGCTTTACCGGAGTGCTGGTCCCCTATCACTCTCCTCCTATGACTGGAGAAAGGAAAGTATCAGCGGAGAATATGCCCGAAGATGAAGAAAGAGTTCCTGTTGAATATGTAACTGTTAATATAGAAGACCCGGATTATGATCTTTCTTCTATAGAAGCCGCTTTGAAATTATCGGGGCGTAATGTGGAAGGGTTTGACTTTTCAATGAGTGCCTATTATGGGCACGAAAAACTTCCTACTTTAATCAAAGAAGAAAGGACAATTGAAGGAACTCCCCCTGATGAAATAGAAAAAGTTTCTGTACCTGGCTATTATCAGCGTTTGACTGTTCTGGGTGCAGATATGGTTACTGATTATGAAGGAGTCGGTATCTGGATGGAGGGAGCCTACATGATACCCGAAGAGAGTGCAGAGTACGGCAGTCTGGTACTGGGAGCAGACTATCATCTGGAAACAGGGCAGCTTCTTTTAGGCCAGGCAATTTACCGGCAGGATCGTATGACAGAGGATAATTATCTTATTCAATCAGCAATTGAAACCACGTTTGCTGATTATCACAGTGCTCAAGTGGCAGCTTTTTATAATTTTACTGCTGAAGAATATTTACTGCGGCCTGAAATTAGTTTTTCACTGGCAGATGCGGTAAATTTTGATATAGAATACATCTATCAGAGTGGTGATATTTTTTCTGCCGAACAGAACTTTAGGGCACCTGATAGAAATGAATTAACTACTACTTTAAGTTATTCTTTTTAATTTTAGAAAAGATAAATTTGAATGTTTTTCCAAAAAAATTTCAAATTGATGTATGAAAAATTATCACTATATAAAAAGAGTGTATATTTCTTCTCCGAAAATTGAAAAGCCCGGGGAAAATCTATTTTTTTATATTTTGTGATTAAATCATAAATATGTTATTCTTATAGCGTATTGTAAAATTTTTTAGGGGTTTTTTATTGTGCTGTTTTTAATTGATTATATAATCTGGAGGATTTTTTATGAAACAATTCATTATTATTGGTTTGGGGCGTTTTGGAGAGAGTGTGGCTCGATATCTGTATAGAAAAAAACAAAACGTTCTGGTTATTGATAAAGATGAAACTAAGATTCATAACATAAAAGGGATGGTTACTCATGCTGTACAGACAGATGCTACTGATATAAATAATCTAAGAAACTTAGGTGTTGAAGATTTTGATGTGGCAGTTGTCAGTATTGGTGGAGATATCCACGCCAATGTTCTGGCTACCTTAAATGTCAAGGAGCTGGGAGTTCCTTTTGTTGTTGCTAAAGCAAAAACTGAGTTAGACAGAAAACTTCTGGCCAAGATAGGGGCTGATAAAATTGTCAACCCTGAGGAAGATATGGGGCGGAAAATTTCTTATGATATACTTTATTCAAATATATTTGATTATATTGAATTTGCCCCAAACTGCAGTCTAATTGAAATTGCTGCTTCTTCACAATTAGAGGGAAAAACTTTATCAGAATTATCGTGGGATAATGTAGAAATAAATATAATTGCGATTAAACGCGGGGGGGAACTTCATTTGAACCCTGGCCCTAAGGAAAAAATAAAAGAGGATGATATTCTAATAATCATTGGTGAAGATAAAGATTTAGAAAAAATACAGCAGAAGATGATTGATTAATTTTCTTATACAGCCAAGGGGAATAACAAGATGAATAGAATAGAATTTAGAATAAGTGAATTAAATTCGGCTCAGATCCTTGCTTTAGGCTATTTTATTGTAATTATAACCGGTACTATTTTATTAATGCTGCCCATAGCTACACCCGGCAGTCAGAGCTTAAATTTTGTCGATGCTTTATTTACAGCCACTTCAGCCACCTGTGTTACAGGATTAATTGTGGTAAATACGGCTGCGGCTTTTAGTGTGTTTGGCCAGCTTGTAATTCTGGTTTTAATTCAAATTGGTGGTCTGGGTATAATGACCATGTCTACCATGGCGGGACTGCTTATCGGCAGGCGAATCTCCTACAAAGAAAGATTAATTATTCAGGATGATCTGCAGGAATTTTCAATTTCCAATGTTGTGCACCTGGTTAAATATGTTATATCCTTTACCGCTATAATACAGGGCATCGGGGCCCTGCTGATTTTTTTGCGTTTAATTTTTAAATATGATTTTTTAAAATCATTTTATTTTTCCGTTTTCCATGCTGTTTCTGCTTTTAATAACGCCGGTTTTGATATTTTTGGCAACAGTCTGGAAAATTTCACAGATGATATATTGATAAATTTTGTGATAATGGGATTAATTATTCTGGGTGGTCTGGGTTTTGTGGTTCTCGTGGAAATGTACAATACTAAAAGCTTGAAAAAATTGCGGAATATTAGTCTTCAGACCAAAATAGTGCTGGTTTTATCCTTTGTATTGCTGGTTAGCGGTTTTTTTATGATTTTATTGCTGGAATTTGATAATCCAGCAACCATGGGCGAATTATCTGCAGGCAATAAAATGCTTTCTTCATTATTCCTTTCGGTCACTCCGCGGACGGCAGGATTTAACACTGTACCTACTGGAGATTTAAAGATAGCAACTCTGTTTTTTGTTATAATTTTGATGTATATTGGAGCATCCCCCGGTTCAACCGGAGGGGGGATCAAAACTACTACCTTTGGAGTAATGGTAATGTCAACCTGGAATTTAGTTAAAGGGAAAAACAGGGTAGAAATTTATAAACGGGAAGTTGATCTGGAAATAATTGAAAAAGCTTTTGCTATTGCCTTATTGTCTATTTTTCTGGTTCTGATTGTAACCATGATTCTGGTTGTAAATGAAGATATGCCTTTTATTGAAGTAATGTTTGAAACTGTTTCTGCTTTTGGTACAGTTGGTCTTTCAACAGGAGTAACCCCCAATCTGTCAAATCTGGGCCGGTTATTAATTACTGTTACCATGTTTGCCGGTCGGGTTGGTCCTTTAACTCTGGCTCTTGCTTTTGCCAAAAGAAGGCAGAAAGGGATATATCATTATCCCCGGGAAGATATAATGGTGGGCTAACATTGGGGTTCATAGTAGATTAATAGTTGTTTTTAAATAATGCTTTCCCGAAACATCTTTATTTGTAGTAAAGGAGGAACCTGCATGAGAAAATTTGTAATTGTTGGGCTGGGTAGATTTGGGTACAGTTTAGCCTGTAATATTGCCGAAAAGGGATTTCAGGTCCTGGCCATTGATAATAATGAAGAAAAGGTGGCCAAAATTTCTCAGGTAATATATAATGCAGTTCAGGCTGATGTATCAGAAAAAGAGACTCTGGCCAGTTTGGGGGTTTCCGAATATGATGTGGCGGTGGCCAGTATTGGATTGAATGTTCAGGATAATATCCTGGCTACTTTGTTTCTCAAAGAATTGGGTGTGCCCTATGTCATAGCTAAAGCTCAGGATGAACAGTTTGGAAAGGTATATTCCAAGATAGGAGCTGATAGAGTGGTTTATCCGGAACGGGACATGGGACAGAGAGTGGGCCAGAACCTGTTATCATCCAATTTAATTGATTATATAAAATATGATTCTGACTACAGTGTTATTGAATTGAGTGCCCCCGAAAGTATGAAGGGTCGCAGCTTAAAAGAGCTGGATTTGAGGAGAAAATACAATATAAATGTTATAGCCATAAGAAAAGATGAAGATTTAAATTTGATTCCAGGAGCCAATGACCGGATAACTGAAGGTGATATTTTGATTTTAATGGGAAAGAACAAAGATATTGACAGGGTAAAAGCCATATAAAAATTATACCGGGAGGGATGCAGTTGTATGTGATTATAGCCGGAGGTGGAGCCTTTGGAAGAAGACTGACCAAAAAGCTGGCTCCCAACCATGATGTAGTGGTAATTGATATTGAGCGGGAAGTATGTGAGAGAATATATTCAGAATATGGGGCGGTCAGTGTCCATGGTAATGCCACCCAGATTCATGTTTTAAGAGATGCGGGTATCGAAAAATGTGATGTGGCTATCGGGGCCATGGATGAAGACACCAACAATCTCGCCCTTGCCATTCTTGCCAAAAACTTCGGGGTGGATAATATACTGGTCCGGATGCGCAATCCTGAATACCAGAATGCCTATGAACTGGCCGGAGCCACCCACATAGGTGCCGAAATTGATATCCTGGCCGATAAATTTATAACAGAGATTGAAGAACCGATCATTAAAAAGGTGGCTTCAATAGGCCGGGGAAAGGCGGAAGTTTCTATTTTAGATATTCCTCAGGATTCTGAATGTGTGGGGTTAACGGTTTCGGAAATAGTAAACAGTGAGGGTTTTCCCGATGAATGTGTGATTGCCGGTATTTATGACCAGAATCAGGATAAACTGGTTATTCCCCGGGGCAGCAAAAAAATAAATGCTCATAATCAAATATTTCTGGTTGCTACCAGAGAAAATATGGAACAGGCGGCAAAATTCTTTATGCGGTAATAATTTTTTCATCCTGAGCCTTGACTGAGGAGGATAATTGTTATAGAATATTTGATGAGAATGAATTTCAATATCAATCTTTTTATGCTGCTATTTTTTAAAAATATTTTTAGTAAAAATCTGTCCGGATAAGGAGAAAACATGGGTATAATACAGAAAACAACTTCCTTTTTTGAAAAAAGAGTTTTTAAAAATCCTCTGCTTTTTTATTTATATTCACTTCCCTATCGGTATATTCTGTATAATGAAATTAAGCTGGCCGAAATTTGTTCAGAAGATCGGATACTTAATATTGGCTGTGGAGCTATTCCCTTTTCAGCAGTTCATATAGCTCAGCTGGCGGGGGCCCGGGTTGAAGCGGTGGACATTGACCCTGAAGCCTGCCGGGAGGGCCAAAAAAATTTACAGCGCCTGGGGCTGGAAGAAAAAATTACGATTACTCAGGCTGATGGTACCTCCTGTGAGGTCGGAGGTTTTTCCGTGGTTCTGGTGGCTCTGCAGGCAGAACCTAAAAATGAGATTATGCAAAATCTGCAGCTGAAAGCCGATTCGGGAACCAGAGTTGTTTTCAGAAAGCCCAGAGCTGGTTTTGAAAATCAATATCAGCCTTTACCTGAAAACCGGGAAGTGGAACGCAGAGTTTTTCAGCCGATGATTACATTTAATCAGTCGGTGCTTTACAGGATGTGAAATAATTTTCAATATGATATATGGAGACCAGTTGAGATAAAATTGTGATATTAAAAATGGAGGAATTTATGTTAAAATTTATTAATCGCAAAACCATAATGTGGCTTTCAGGCTTTTTGCTGGTGGTGGGATTAACTGTATACCGGGGACAGGAAGAATTTTTGTCAGCTCTTTCCCACATAAACCCTGGATGGTTAATAATCCTGCTGGTTTTACAGTTCATTACTCTGTTACTGCTTGTTTATCAGTGGTATTATATTTTAAATAAGAAAGGCAATATTAGCTTTCGTGAGGTTCTGGTTATATACCTGACCGGAAGTTTTGTGGAAAGTACCACTCCTTCCACAAAATTCGGGGGAGAAACGGCCCGCTTTTGTCTTTTTAGAAAACATACCCGGCTCAATAATACGGAATTATCTGCCGTGATCTGTCTGCAGAAATACATTCTGATGGTACCGTTTATGTTAATCAGTTTTTTGACAGTATTTCTGGCATCGGGGAGGGGTCTGATTGTCCCCGAGGCCGTTCATTACACTCTGATAATTACAGTACTGGCAGGTATCTTTTCATATCTATTTTTTCGGGTAATTAATCTTTTTAATTTAGGAAAACAGCTTAATTTTTCCCGGATCCTAAAAGATTATGTTCAGGTATATACTCCGGAATTTTTTTTTAATATGATAACCAAAACTGTCAGGTTTGGGCAGGAAGTGTTAAGTGATATAAAGATTAGTTTGAAGGAAAGTCCCGGCTATCATTTATATGTCATATCTTTGGCTGTATGGCTTTTATATCCCCTGAAAATGTATCTTGCCGCTTCTATGATTGGCCTGAATACTGGTCCGGCTTTTATCATTCTGGCAACTTTTGTCTGCTATCTGGTCGGTATTTTGCCCTTAACTCCCGGAGGTTTAGGCACCTTTGAAGGAACAGCCGGTCTTATGTTTGCCCTGAATGGATTTTTGTTTGCAGAAGGTCTGGTGGTAGCTGTGGTGGTCCGACTTGCTACCTACTGGTTTCCCCTTTTTCTGTCTCTGCTGGCAGCTGTTTATCTGTTTGGTCTGCGAGGTCAACAGCTCACTTCCGGACAGCCCTTAGAAGAAGGTAATTGATATGAGGTGGCCAGAAGCTTCTTTTGGGGATTATTTTCTGAGATTTTTACAGGGAGTTGAAAATACTGCGGCCCACAGCTTTAATATCAGCAAAGCATATAATTATCTTTTTTACCGGCATATGGTGTTTCGTGAACTAAAGAAAAGTGATCTTCAAACCGGAGATCGGGTTCTGCATATCGGGAGTGGGGCCCTGCCTTTGACCGGAATTATTTTGGCCCAGCAGGGAATATTTGTACGGGGGGTGGACTACAGTGAACGGGCTATCAGGGCAGCCCGACAGCTGGTTAAAAAGTATGAGCTCCAGGAAATGATTGAATTTCAGCATCAGGAGGCCCGTAATATGCTTAAAAAAGCGGCCACCCGGAAGATTAATGCAGCAAATTATCTGGACAGCTGGGATGGGGTCTGGATTTCACTGCATGTTTTTTCCAAAAAGGAAATAATTCAGAAACTGTGTCAGCTGCTTGCACCGGGTACAAAAATTATATATCGAAATCCCCGGGGCTGGCTGGAGAGATTTTATGTTCCGGTTGCAGCTAATGAGCTGGGATGTGTAAGATCCAAAAAGGTAAGCCACAATTTGAGCAAGGAATCGATTATATTTTCTGTGTAATACTTTATATTTTATTTTTGAGGTGTTTTATTGTAAATGAATTATATTATAATATATAGCAATAATTTAAGATCCTTAATAGAGCAGATATTTTGTGAGGAGGAATTTTATGGCAGCCAGAAGAAAAATATATACTGCAAAAAATCATCAGCAGAGAAGTCAAAAAAGAAAAAAACACCGTAGAGGCCATAAAAAATCAGGCCGCCAGACTTCCCGGCAGCTGACTCTGGATGAACTTGAATGTAATAAAAAATGTAAAATAGCCTGTTTGCCGGATCATCCCCGGCTGGCACCACTGGGCTTAAGAAAAGGAAAGAGCATCCAGGTGAAAGCCAGACAGCCCTGGGGAGGACCGGTACTGGTTGAGGTTGATGGCCGGCGGGCCGCTCTGGACCGCCGTATTGCCCGCCTGATAGAACTGCAGGGTGACTCTGATGCCGAAAAGTAAGAGCGAGAAAATTTTATTAATTGGACCTCCCAATGTGGGGAAAAGTGTATTTTTTGGACAGCTGACCGGTCTGGAGGTCAGAGTTTCCAATTATGCCGGGACTACAGTGGACTACAGAGAAGGTCAATTAACCCTTTCGGGGCGTGATTTTACCCTTATTGATGTCCCGGGAACCTACACCCTGGATGCCAGTAATGAGGCTGAAGAAATTGCCGTGGAAATGCTCAATCAAGAACCCGGAGCAGTAATCTGTGTTCTGGATGCTCTTAATCTGGAGAGCAGTCTTTATTTACTGCTGCAGATTCTGGAGTCCGGAGTTCCGGTAATCCCGGTGATAAATCGCATGGATCTTCTGGATCAGAAAAATTACCAGCTTGATGTAAAATTGCTATCCCGGGAGCTTAAGCTGCCGGTTTTACCGGCAGTGGCCGTGGAGGGTCAGGGCCTGGGTGAGCTGACCCAGAATTTGGAAAAGATACTGTTGTCCGAAAATAAGTCCGGCAGTGAAACTTACCGGCCCGATGATAACCTGCAGATTGATAATGAAGAGCAGAGATGGCGGCAGGCTGAAAACCTTTACCATAAAGTTATTAATAAAGAGGGGGAGCAAAAAGTATCTACCCGGGAGAAATGGGGTAATCTTCTCATACAGCCCTGGCCGGGCTTTCCTCTGGCGGCAGTGATCATGAGTATATTTTTTGGTCTGGTAGTGGGTGCAGGTATGGGGATCAGGAATTTTTTGCTGCTGCCTTTTTTTGAAAGATTAATTTTCCCTCCTATTATATATATTATAGAAGCGGCTGTTTCCCCGGGAGTTATTCGTAATATTTTGATTGGAGAATATGGGTTTTTGATCAAAGGTCTGGAATGGCCCCTGGCTCTGGTTTTTCCCTATATTATTTCCTTTTATTCTGGGCTCAGTCTGCTTGAGGACAGCGGCTATCTGCCCCGATTGGGTGTGCTGCTGGATAGTATATTTGCCCGTATTGGCCTGGGAGGCAGTGGAATTATTCCCCTGCTTTTGGGTTATGGCTGTGCTATACCGGGAATAACCGCTACCCGGGCCCTGGATTCTTATCGGGAGCGGTTAATTGTATCCACAGTTATTTGTCTTTCTGTACCCTGTATAGCACAGACGGGAGCATTTATTTCTCTTCTGGCCGAACAATCAATTTTGGTTGTACTGGCTCTTTTTATTTTCTCTCTTTTGTTTTTGGGCCTGTCGGCCGGTTTAATGAGCCGTTTTCTGGAGGGCAGCAGACCGGAAACGGTGGTGGAAATACCCGAACTGCTGTGGCCCCGGATTCGGGTGGTGGGTAAGAAAATATGGCTCAGAATTAAAAATTTTCTGGTTGGTGGAGAATTGCATATGATTTATGCTATTGCCCTGGCGGCTGTGCTTTATGAGACCGGGGTTTTGCTGTATCTTGGCAGGTTAATTCAGCCGGTGGTTACCGGGTGGCTGCGCCTCCCGGCTGAGGCGGCTAACCCGCTGATACTGGGAATTGTCCGCCGTGAGCTGACCGTACTGCCCCTGCTGGAGATGAATTTAACCTCTCTTCAGCTTTTTGTGGCCGCTCTGGTAGGCCTGTTTTATGTACCCTGTATTGCTGTATTTGCTGTTTTAAATAGTGAATTTAACCTGAAGGTAACCGGTCTGGTGCTCTTTATTACAGTATTTACATCTTTTTTGTTGGGTGGTATAGTCTCCCGCTTGGGTGGCTTGTTTTTATAGGGTTCTTAAGTATTGACAGGGGTGGTAGGATATAATAATATTAAAGATAGAAAGATAAACAATAAATTTGATAATAAAATCCGGTAATTAATTAGAGGGACTGGATCAGAATATCAGAATGATGGAGATTTCACAGGTGGAGTAATTACACAGAAGAAAAATCAAGGGGGTATAATTAATGGCAGAACAGGAAAGCAAAAATGAACAGACAGAAAAAAAGCTTGATGAAAGGACCCGAGAACTTGTGGCCCTGGGGGCCAGTGTAGCGGCCAACTGTCTGCCCTGTTTTAAGTATCATTTTCGCAAACTCAATGGGCTGGAAGTAACGGCTTCAGAAATGGAAGAAGCCGTTAACATGGCCCGGAAGGTCAAAGCGAATCCACCCCGGCATATGGAGGAACTGGCCGATAAACTTTTATCCGGATTATATGATAGGGAACAAAAGAAAGACAGCAATTAATGTCAATGAAAATCATTAGTTAAAAAGAGGTTTTCCATTTACAGTCTGCCGGAAAAGAAAAAAACAGGTTATAAATAACATCTGGCTTCTGGCCCAGAGTTTCTGCATTCTCTTTAAGTCATCATCCGGAGGAGACATTTATCCGCTCAACACTACAGATATCATCTCCTGGTTGCACTAAGCAGGTTCTGTTTTTTTATTATGGATTTTGCTGCTTCTACAGCTCTATCTTCAGCTCCTTGATCATAGGATAAATAAAAGATCACGGATCCAGTCGGCGCTTTCCATTAGCCAAGTTTTTTAATTACCCGGCAGGATTAATTAATTTTTCATAATTTTATCAAAAATCATTCAATGTTTTTTCATACAAAAAATACATTTTTTTCACTTCTTCTTCAATTCTTTATGACATTTACATGCTAGTCTATATGTGTAAGAAACAAAACATCCTTTTTTAAAAAATCAAAATTTGTAAAGGAGGGAATATCATGAGATTAGGTAAAACTAAAAAAATAATAGCTTTATTCTGTATTGTATTTTTCTTTGCTGCTTTTGCAGTAGGCTGTGGTGAAGTTGATGATGATTGGGAAGAATTGGAAGACGAGTTTGAAATTGAAGAAGAAAATGATATTGATGAGGGTCTTAATGATGGTATGGATGACGGATTTGATGATGGCTTTTAGTTATTAAAAAAATATAGGTTGTCATCCACAACCGGTGTTATATTATCCTGAGGTTGCAGGGCTGAGGTTAAGGTAACCCAACCAACATCAGGACTAATCGAACAGGGCCATACAGGAAGCTGCTTTGCGTAATTTAAATCACACTTCTAGTAACAATTGTCAACCATAATATTTTTAGTTTCCTTAATTATTAAATTAAGGGGGAGAAGAAAAATGGTAAAAATTTTACTGGCTGTTGATGGTTCTGAAAACAGTGATAAAGCGGTGTCAAAGGTGGCAGAAGTGGCTTCCTCCAAGGCAGCAGAGATTAATCTGATAACTGTTATTGAAGATATTAATATTTCCAAGAAAGACTCCACCACTACTCCTTCGCCCAGAAAAATTAAAAAAATCAGGAAACAAAGAGAAAAACAAAGAGAACTGGAAGCTGAAGGAGAAAGTATTTTAAATGAGGCAGAAAAAATTCTTAATGAAGAAAATTTAGAGGCAAAAAAAGTTATGGTAAACGGCAATGCTCCAGACAAAATTTGTGAATATGCCGAAGAAAAGGAAATTGATCTTATTGCACTTGCTGACAAGGGCCGGGGAGGAATTAAAAAAATTCTTCTGGGAAGCACCAGTGAAAAGGTGCTTCGAAATGCTAATAGTCCCGTTCTTGTAATCAAATAGGATAGTTTTTATGCCTCAATTCTACAGGAATAAACTTTAAAATATAAATTTATAAGGCCATCCCCCTTTAAAGGGGGATGTTTCATTTCTCTGATAAATATCTTCAAATGTAATTCAATAAGTTTTTTAAAATGTTTTAATTAGTCCTCTGTTGTATCACTAAATTTATTTTGATTAATTTATAAGGAATTATTATATTTTAACTTGCCAGATAATAGTTGATAAAGAAGGAAAAATCAGCGGTTAATGGGCCTATGTTCTTATCTTTTTTGCGGCTATAACTTGAGACTATAGCCCCATGACCCAAAAAGAGATTTACAGGACAGCTCAGGAGAGCATAAAGGCAGAATATTCAGCTAATTATTATTTGTTAGCTCTACATAAGATTGACAATGTATGCACAGAATGTTATTATTATAGCACATTAAAGAAGTGCGACATTAAAGATAATAGAGGTGATAAACTGGTATGGAGCGTAAAAAACAATTAGATGACAGAGTTACTTTCAGGGTTAACCATGAGCAGTGGGTTGAGTTTAAGAAAGAATGTCAGAAGTATAATTTACCTGCCAGTATTGTTATACGTCAGTTCATGCAGGATTTTGACGACATAATAACAATAAAAGACCTTTTTGAAGAACAAAATCCCGGATAATCATTTTTAGGGGGTATATTATGAAAATCACTCGTAAAAAAGAAAGGGCTTATTTATTTGAAGACTTAGACCCCGCACATGTACGTGAAATAGAACTGGGATTAAGAGCCAGAAAACATCATTTAGCTGATAAAGAAGATGACGGTAAACACGAAGTGCAAAAATCAGTTGATGCCCTTGAAGAACTACTAGAAGAGCTGGGAAAAGCCAAAGGAAAAGTTCCTAAATATTAATTTGTACCCCTCTGCCTTAAGGCAGGCTTTTTTATCCATTTTCATGCAAAAAGAAAGCGGCCCCTGTCTTGGGGAGGTAAACAGGAGATGAAAGCAGGTAAGTGGGCCCGGTGTGCAGGCATTTATTTCTCTAATGAGTTAAAATTAGGCCGAGAAGTTAAGTGTATTCATTGTGGGCTGAGTTTATATTTAAAAAGAAACTGGCACTGTCAGTATCTCAGGCTGAAAAAGAGGCTAGAAACAGGAGAAAAGGGGGGGCGTTTTAATGGAAATAATATATGCAGCTTCTGAATGCTATCCTTTCATTAAGACCGGAGGGCTGGGCGATGTCGTGTTTTCTATTTCACAAGCTATGAATAATAGAGGAGTAAAAACTTCTGTAGTCTTACCCAAATATGAAGAAATACCCCTCAATTTTCAAAACAAAATGACAGAAGTGGCCAGTTTTACAGTACCTGTAGGCTGGCGAGAAAAAAAGTGTCAGCTAGAAATGATGCCCTATGATGGTATAACTTTCTATTTTATTTCCAATCAGCATTATTTTTCACGCCCGGGGCTTTATGGTCATCTAGATGATGCCGAACGTTTTACTTTTTTTAGCCGGGCCGTACTGGAGATGTTTTATCATCTTGACTTTTTACCGGATATAATACACTGCCATGACTGGCAGACAGCCCCGATAAGTATTTTATTAAACACCGTTTATCAAAATGACCCGTCTTATGAAAAACTGACCACCATTTTTACCTTCCACAACTTAGAATATCAGGGCCTTTTCCCCAAAGAAGTGCTTTCTGACGTTTTGGGACTGGAAGAGAAGTATTTTACTTTAGAGAAACTGGAATACTACGGTCAAATAAATTTTCTGAAAGGGGCCCTCAAGTATGCGGATGCTTTAGTTGCCACCAGTGGGGAGTATGCCCGGAAGGTTAAACAGCCTGAATTCGGGAAAGATTTAAGCACACTTTTTTCTCAAAGAGAAGAGGATTTATACGGTATACTGCAGGGGGTAGACAAAAAAGAATATAACCCGGCAACAGACCCTCATATTTTCCAGAATTATCAGCGGAAATATGCTGATTTGCAACAAAAACACCTCAACAAAGTTAAGCTGCAGCAAAGTTTAGATCTGCCCAAAAACCGAAAGCGGCCTCTGTTGGTGATGGTTTCCAATCTGGAAGCACACAAAGGGATTGAATTATTGCTGGAAGTCCTTCCCTCTTTGTTGGAAAAAGAGGCCCTCCAGGTGATTATATTAGGTCGGGGCCACCAGGAGTATGAACAAAGTTTAAAAAATTTAGCCTGGCAGTATCCAGATAAATTTTCGGCCAATATCACCTTTAATGATAATTTAGCCCGCAAAATATATGCCGGGGGAGATTTTTATCTTCAGCCTTCCCGGTCTGTAACCGGTGGGACGGCCCCTCTGATTGCCCTAAGATATTTGACAATACCTATTATTCGAGATGTCGGTGGTCTCTGTACCAAGATTAAAGAGTTTAATGCAGATCATCCGGAGGGTTTTGGTTTCGTGTTTGATAGCTTTGTATTTCAGCAATTTTATGAGAAGATAACAGAAGCTCTAAGATGTTATGAGGATAAAAAGTGCTGGCCGACAATCATAAAAAATGCCTGCAGTTATTCTTACAGCTGGCAGGATGCGGCGGCTAAACATCTGGAAATCTATCAGCAGACTTTAAATAAAAGCTGAAAGAAAAAATTACAGGAGGAGATTTTTATGGCCAACATTAATATTAATCAGGCTGATAAAAATAAGCTTACCTAACTTCATCTTATCGGACCCAGCACAGCAGAAAACATTATTGAGTATCGAAAACAGGTATGTATGACAGTGACAGCTGGGAGGAAGAGAAATTTCCTGGTGCTGAGGGTAAGAACCTGCAAATCTAATTGCAGCCCTAATAAGCAGCTAAAACCAGTAAAAAATTATCCCTGGTAAAAGATAAGGATCTTGCAGGGGGGGGAGTTATCAATATTTGAAGATTTAACCAGAGATGAAGTCTTTGTAACATATTATGCGGCAGAAGATGGAGTTAGAATTAAAAAAAAGAGTAAAACTGAAAATTTAGTTTTGCTCAAACATTTTGGTCCCGGACATCCCTCTGCCCCTAAGGAGATAAATCCCGACCACTTTGTTACTTTTGCATTACCTGGATACCCATATTCTTTCTTTTAGTTCTTCAATTATACTATAAACAATAGGGCAAATAGAAACGTTATCAAAAATTGAAATTAATCTATGATTTATATTGTCTTTATGTAAATGTGGATATGAACGGCATACTTCAGGTCTATATTTATATATTGAACATTTATTGTCATGTAAAAAGGGACATTTTTGACCTTTTAAAATAAAACCTTCAGCTGTTTTTCTCTCAATATATTTTTTTTTCATTTTTTTATAACTTATATTTAAATATTTAGCTATTTTTTCTACTTCTTCATGATATAAAGTGATGACAAGAATTTTACAACAATTACCACATGCAGTACAATCATACCTTGATAAATATTTCTGGTAAATTTTATGTACCATTTTATCAACTTGATGATGATTATAGCCCTTTAAAAAAATTCTAAATTCCTGGTTTTCTTTTTCTTTTTTTTGAGCTTTTTCTTTTATCGCATATATTTTATTTTCCATTTTAAAGCTCCTTTTCTTGCTCCTGCAAATTTGTAAGTAATTATACTGTGCGTGATTTTTCAAAATATAAATAAAATTTATTAAAAGCTAGATATCCATTTTTTTCTGCTGAACCAGTATTTATTTTAGTAATCAATGTTCTTTCAATATTAACATATTAAATATAATTTTTGTAGTAAAAATTCAATTTTTTTAGAATTTGCACATTTTCTATGCATAATTATTTGACATTCACAACCTATAATGGAGATGATTATCCTGAAGGGCTAGCAGGTGAAGAAAGCCCTCTTTTAGCTCGGATTATTGACCTGGTTGGTGCTTATGATGTGATGACTACAGGCCGGCCATATCAAGTGGCCATGAGTAAACAAGAGGCCTTACAAGAGATAAAAAGCTGTGCGGAACTCAGTTTGAACCCGCTTTGGCAGAGAAATGTTGTTAGTATTACGTTAATTTTAATAATCTGGTTTATCTGGTATTCTATTATGGGTACCACTCCCAATACTAACAGATTTTTTATTGCTATTATTCTGGTTGTTTTAATCTGGAATAGTTTTATAGGAATGAATGATGCTACCAGAAAAATCAGTACACTACCTGAGGGCAAAATTGAAATAGAAAATGATGACGGACAGTTTGAATTAAACGTTAAAATGGGTTCTTCTTCTACCAGTTTTACCCAGGTTAAACCCAAAGTCATACAACAAACAGTAGTCTATTATGTTACTGAATTTTTATCCTCAGCTACGAGAAAATTTAAAAATATAAACTCACCCATGGAGATTGCTTTATTTAATAAACAGGGAGAGCTAGTAAGAATAGAAAAAATTCCTGCCAAAACTGAAATAGAAATAAATGTCGGGAAGGAGATCAAACACGTGATCATGGTCTATGAAGGATTTTGTGCTCAAAAGAATATTTCAGTTGATAAAAATAGTAAAATCATTTAACGTTGTTAGCTTAGGAAGATTAAAGAATTAAATAATTACCTGCCATAAACTCAATGAAATACGTTAGTTAAGAAAGGAGCTTTAACATGAATACTTTAAACAAATTTAAACTTGAAAACAAAACAGCGATTGTCACTGGAGCTGCCAGGGGACTTGGTAAAGCAATGGCAGCCGGACTAGCGGAGGCAGGGACAAATATTGTTATACCCGATATAAACTATAAAGGTGCCCAGGAGGCAGCAGCAGAAATTTCAGAACTGGGAGTTGATACCATGCCTCTGGAAACTGATGTTACTGATGAGCATTCTGTTAAAAAAATGGCAGAAAAAACTCTGAAAAAATTTGATAAGATTGATATATTAATTAATAATGCAGGAATAGTTGTTCATGAACCAGCTGAAGAGATGAGTAAGAAAGACTGGGAAGAGGTAATCAATGTCAATCTTACTGGTGTATTCTTATGTTCTCAAGCAGCTGCTAATAATATGAAAGAAAATGATGGAGGTTCAATAATTAATATAGCTTCTATGTCAGGGTATATTGTTAATTTTCCTCAACCACAAATATCTTATAATACTTCTAAAGCAGGCGTTATCCAGATGACTAAATCACAAGCAGCAGAATGGGCTAAATATAATATTAGGGTAAATGCTATTGCTCCTGGATATATGAAAACAGATATGACTAAAAAATATGTTGATAATAATCCAGAAGTTAAAGAACACTGGATAGATCCTATTCCTATGAAGAGGATGGGCAAACCCGAAGAACTGCAAGGAACTGTGGTTTATCTTGCTTCTCAATCATCAAGTTATATGACCGGCCATACTCTGGTGCTTGACGGGGGATATACTTTATATTAATATTAAGAACAGTGATTATAGATGAGATAAACAAAACTTAAAGCTGGAGATGATAAAATGTTAATTGATGCAGATACTCATATTTCTCCTATTGAGGCTGATAATCGGATTTCTGCAGAAGAACTAGTTAGTATAATGGATAAAGCAGGTGTAGATAAAGCTATGGCCTGGCTTCAGCCTCCATGTGAGGTGTCAGAATCTAATAAATATGTATATGAATCTATGCAGAAATATCCAGACCAAATATTAGGTTTTGGCTGGGCGGACCCACGAGAAGGAGTAGATGTTGCAATAGAAAATGTTAAAAAATGTGCTTATGAATATGATTTATATGGTATAAAACTTAATGGAGCTCAAAATGAGTTCTATATTGATGATGAAAAGTTAGCTATGCCCCTTATTGAAGAAATTGCTAAAACAGGCAAGCTTTTAGCTTTTCATATTGGTGCGGATGCTCCAGAGAGAACGAATCCAAAGCGGGTAGCAAATATATGTGATAAATTTCCAGAGATTAAGGTATTAATGATCCATATGGGAGGTGCAGGTACTCCCGATATAAGTGAACAGGTTATAGCAGTAGCACAAGAGTATGAGCAAACATATTTAATTGGAAGTCATGTTGGCTCACAACCTATATTAAATGCAGTGCAAACTTTAGGAGCAGATAGAGTTTGTTTTGGAAGTGATACTCCTTTTGTTGCTATGCCAGAAGTGATAGAAAAATATAGTACTTTATTAGAAGGAGAAGTTAACAAAAAAGAAAAAGACAAAATAATGGGCGGAAATATAGAAAAACTACTAGAATTATAATGATTGTCTTTGCTAAGGGAAGAATACATAATTTAGTAATTAAATAATCAATTCAAATTGGTCCCGGACATCCTACTGCTCCTGAAGAGATAAATTCCGAGCAGTAATTTATGTTGAAGTTGAGATAAAATGTAAAACTAAGAATCATGAAGTATAACACTCACACTAAGTTTTTCTCCACTTTTAGGGGGTTAAACAGTATCTTGATTTCAGAGACTACAAAATTATTTTCTATATTTATTTGATTTTTGAGAAACATTATATACTCCTCTCCAAAAAGGACATTGACAATTATATCACAATATAATAGTATGATAATAATAATGTATATCACTATGGTATAGAGGAAATTGTAGTATAGAAATCATATACAGCAGTTTAAACTAAATTTTTTGACAATACGTAATCTGTCAGGGAGGAAGTTCTATGAAAAATATTTTAGAAATTGAAAATCTTGGTTTAAATCTGGGCTCTAATAAGGTGTTTTCCGATGTTTCTTTTACAATCAGTTCTGGAGAAGTAACAGCTGTTATCGGGCCCAATGGCTGTGGTAAAACTTCTCTGGCTTACAGTATCATGGGGCTTAAAGAATATAAACCGGAACAGGGCAGTATTTTTTATAAAGATGAAAATATAAACAAATACAGTATTGATGAAAGAGCCAGAAAAGGAATAACTCTGGCCTGGCAGGAACCTCCCCGTCTGGAAGGGGTAAGTGTCCGTAAATTTCTGGCCCTGGGACTGGAAAGTCAAAAAAAAGAAGTTACAGAAGAACAGCTGGAGTCGGTTTTAAAAGAGGTGGGTATGAGCCCCCATTTATATCTGGACCGTAATATAGATGATACCTTAAGTGGGGGAGAGAGAAAAAGAATTGAACTGGCTTCAATTTTGATTATGGAACCCGAGCTGGTAATATTAGATGAACCTGATTCAGGTGTGGATATAGTGGCCTTAAACAATATTGGTACAGTTATTAACAAACTTAAGGAAAAAAACACGGGCATTTTAATGATAACTCATTCCGAAGAAATGCTGAAATATGCTGACAAAGCAGTCCTGTTGTGTCATGGAGAAATCCTGAAAAAGGGAGACCCCCAGGAGATCAGTGTGTTTTATCAAAAAGAATGCCGGGACTGTGAAGTGGATGATTATAAATCACATCGGGAGAAACGGCAGCAGATGCAGGCCGAGGTGAAAAACATTGGATGATTATAAAATGATGGTTAATGCTTATAAAGAAGCCGGAGGAGAAGATGTTTTTTCCGACAGTGAGGTGGCTCATGTTGTCCTGGAAAGAGATAATGTGCTGGGCTCCCATGAAGTAGAGGGTCTTGAGGTAAATATTAAAAAAAGAGAAAAAGGCCGGGTCCAGGTGGAAATAGAAGTTGCAGCAGCAGCGGTTATTAAAAATCCCGTTCATATGTGTTTTGGGGTTCTGCCGGAAAAGGGTCTGCAGATAATAGATATGGAGGTTAATATAGGCCGGGGAGCTGAAATTGAAGTACTGGCCGACTGTATTTTCCCCAATGCCAGTGAGGTAAAGCATATTATGGAAGCTGAAATAAATTTAGCTGAAAACAGCAAATATACTTACCGAGAAAATCACTATCACGGAGAAGAGGGCGGAGTAGAAGTTCAGGCTGAAGCTGAAATAATGGCGGCCCCAAACAGCTATTTTTATTCTGTTTTCTCACTTCTCCAGGGCCGGGCCGGTAAAATTAGTTTTGATTATCAGGCTGACCTGGATGCACACTCTACTCTGGAGATGCTGGCCCGGATCCGGGGCAATAATGAAGATGAAATTACCATCAGAGAGGCCGGTGTGTTGCGGGGCAAAGGAGCCCGGGGCATTCTGGATTCCAAAATTGCCCTACAGGATAAAGCTTCAGGTGAAATCTTGAATGAATTGACGGCCTGTGCATCGAATGCTCAGGGCCATGTAGACTGTACTGAGGTAATAAAAGATGAGGCTACCGCCCGTGCGGTTCCCATTGTAAATGTGGAACATCCGGAGGCTAAAATTACTCATGAGGCCGCTATTGGCAGTGTGGATGACACCAAACTGCAGTCCCTAATGTCGCGGGGATTAAATGAAGAAGAAGCTACAGAAGTTATTGTTCAGGGTATGTTAAAGGGCTAAGTTTTTAACTGACTTAATTTTGGCAAATGTGTGGGGAATTTTTACAGTTATCTAAAACTTTTAAAATATACAATCCTGAATCAACCTTAGGGAATGATTCAGGATTGTGTACGTTATTGGTTTTTTCCTATTGTTATGTGTTAAGCTGCACCTGTTTGCCATCCTGAGCTCCGGATTCATAAATAGCATCAAATATTTTATTCAAGATCATTCCTTTTTGGGGACTGGTATCCGGTTCTTTTCCGGTTTTACAGCATTCTAAAAAGTGCCGGCTCATTTTCATGCTGCCGCTTTCACCTTCTGCCCTGAGGTTCAGGTCAATTTTGTTTTCATCCTGCATATATATTTTGGTGTCTCCTTCCTGGACAAATCCACCCCGGGTACCCATAACATTGATCCATTCCTGATTGGGCCTGTTAAGTGCCCAGCTGGCTTCAAGAACGACTGTGGCTCCATTGGCAAATCGTATGTGGGCTGTGGCCAGGTCTTCGACATCAAAAAATCCGCTGTCATCTCTAAAACCCCAGCCTCCTTTACCTTTTCCTTCGGGACCAAATTTATCATAGGTTGCTGCGGTTACGGCTGCTGGTTGGGGATAACCCATTACAAAAAGGCATCTGTCAAGAACATGAACTCCTATGTCAGCACAGGGTCCACCTCCGGCCTTGTTTTTTTGCGTAAACCAGCTGCCCCAGCCGGGGATTCCGCTTCGTCGCAGATATCCACATCGGCCATAGTAAATTTCACCAAAGTTTTTTTGAGCAAATTTACGGGCATACTGTATTTCCGGCTGATAGCGGGACTGGAGGGTGACCATGAGGGTTTGTCCGGTTTTTTTCTGTACTTTGACCATTTTTTCAGCTTCCGGGCCATCAATGGCCATTGGTTTTTCTGTCAGGACATGTTTGCCCGCTTCCATGGCCGCAATAGAGACCGTAGAGTGCAGATGATTGGGCAGACAGATAACCACCGCATCCAGCTCATCCAGCTTCAGCAGTTCCCGGTAATCCGTAAAGGACTGAGGAATATCATACCTTTCACAAAATCCTGTCACCCGCTGTTTGCGCTTATCAACCGCAGCCGTTATTTCGACCCCGGAAATCTGGCCAAAGTGTTCTGCATGAGTGGGTGCAATAGAACCGGTTCCAATAATACCAATTTTGAAACTGTCATTTTTCATTACAAAATCCTCCCTGAAATTAATATATATTTTTACAAGTGTTATAATAATATTATACTGTTAGCTGTAGAAATTCAACTTCAATACTGAAATAAAAAAATATTATTGACAGAATTTAGAACATAATATATGCTTAATAATGAAAATAATAAAATTACCAGGTTATTAAGCTGCTGCAGAGCAGGAGGCCGTAAGAAGAAGGCCGTTAAGGGCAACTTAAACCAGGCTCCAATCTGATTTAAGTCGGTTATTTAATCCAGGGGGCAGAGCTATCAGGGGTTATCTAATGATGAATGTGATTTTAGAGAACAAGTTATGTTGATGTGGGTATAATTTACAGAAAGATCAGCATATAATTTATAAAGTTAAATATAAAACAGGGAACAGCGGATATAAACTGCGGGATATCATGTTCAGGAGGGGATAATATGGAACCTAACAATGGAGGGCAGCAGGATAATCAGCAAGTTGAAGATCAAACTGCCAGAGCACTGGAAGTACAGGGTCTAAAAAAGTATTATGGTACTATTAAGGCGGTGGATGGTGTTTCTTTTTATGTCAAAGAGGGGCAGGTTTTTACCCTGCTGGGGCCCAATGGAGCCGGGAAAACAACCATTGTTGAAATACTGGAGGGTCTAAAAGAGGCGGATGAAGGTCAACTTTTCTTTTTCGGTCAAAAATGTGCACAAATTGGGAAAAAAGAAAAAGAACAGATCGGAGTCCTGCTCCAGGAAAATAATTTTATTGATCGGATTAAAGTTAAGGAGATCGTAAATATGTTTGCTGCTTTTTTTAAAAAAGCAGTACCCACTAAAGAAATTCTGCAGCGGGTTGTGCTGGAGGAAAAAGAAAATTCCTTTGTAGAAGATCTTTCCGGGGGCCAAAAACAGAGACTGGCCATTGGTCTGGCTTTGATCAATGACCCCCGAATTTTATTTCTGGATGAACCGACCACCGGGCTTGATCCTCAGGCCCGCCGCAATGTGTGGGATTTAATCAAGGAGCTGAAAAATGAAGGGAAGACTATCTTTTTAACAACTCATTATATGGAGGAGGCCGAAGAACTTTCTGATTATGTTTATATAATGGACCGGGGACACATTATTGCCCGGGGTACTTCCGGGGAGTTGATCGGAAAGCTCGGGCAGGAGAATGTTATTGATTTTACCCGGAATAATCTTTCCCCGGATACAGTCAGTGAAGTGGAGGACATGTTTGCTGAAACCGTAATCAGCAGTGAACAGATATCCATATATGTTGATAACCTGACCCGGGATATGTCCTCTCTTTTGTCCTGGGCTGAAAAAAAAGAGATCCAGCTGGATAATCTTATGATCAGGCGGCCCAACCTGGAGGATGTTTTTCTGGAACTGACCGGAAAGGAGCTGAGGGAATAATGAAGGCAGTTGGGATGATTTTTCTGCAGAATTTTCGTCAGTATATTAGAGATCACTACACTTTGTTCTGGAGTCTGGCCTTCCCCCTGCTGCTGATGGTTATTCTGGTTTTGGTTTTTGGAAATCTGGGTCAGGGAGATATAAATTTCCAGATCAGTCTGGTCAACTTTGCAGACACAAATGGAGATATAAATGATCTGGATATGTTTTCCGGTCCCCAGATCGGTCCAGGTGTTTTAGAAAGAGATGACCTGTCTGTTTTCGGACCGGGAGCAGAGGGCTTAGAGATTGAAAGCAGAGCGGATGTTTTTTCCTCCTCGATGATTCCAGTCCTGATAGAGGAAATGCTGGTCAGTATTGCCCAGGATGAAGAACACAGCTGGCTGGAACTTTTTCGTCCGGAAGCAGGAACAGACCGGCTGGAGTTTCTGGAAAGGGAAAAAGAGCTCCTCAGAGAAGGGCAAAGGCATGCAATTTTAGTTATTCCCCCCGGATTAAATGAACAGGTCATGGCGAAAATTGGCTATCATTATACCGGCATAGGCAGCCAGCCCGGGGCTGGAGAAATAACAATCTACAGGAGACCGGAAAGCCAGTATTCCGTTATTGCCTCTGAAGTGTTAGCCGGGATTATAGGTGAATTTAACCGGCAGACCAATGTTTATAGTGGTCTTGTTGACCGGTCAGAACTGCTTGCGGTTACCGAAGGTTATGTAGAAGTGGTGGAGGGTGCAGGTTTTGATTTCTCCTATACCGATTATCTGATCCCCGGTATAATTTTGATGACCTTAATGACTTCGGGACTGCAGATTTTGGTGGAAAAAGTTGCTTCACTCAGGGAGAGAGGAATACTGCGGCGCTATTATGCCACCCCCCTGAGCAAAAGCCATTATTTTAGTGGCCTGATAGTCTATCTGCTGGTGGTTTCACTGCTTCAGCTGCTGGTGGTCTATGGGGCCGGGAGGCTGTTTTTTAATTTTGAAAGGAATATTTTCCAGCTGCAGGCTCTGGGATATATGGGATATGCCCTCCTGGTGTTTATCGTGGTCGCTTTTGTGATACTGTCTTTTACAGACAGTATGCAGTCCGGATCAGCTCTGGCCCAGGGTGCTTTTTATCCTTTGATGTTTCTGGGAGGACTGTTTTTCCCGGTAACAAACCTGCCCGGAATACTGGGCATAATTGTGCGCCTTAATCCGGTTACCTATCTAATTAATGGACTGCGTGAGGCCCTGGGAGTTTATTCCAGTCCAACTTCTTCAGCCTTGAATTTATTGATCCCCGGGATCTGGCTTATAGCAGGTATTTTAATTAGCCTTAAATTTTTCACCTGGAATCCGGGAGGTGAGGGATAAAATGAAAAGAATCTTAAATCAGTACTTCCGGATTACTAAAACATTGTGTTTTAACTTTTTTAGGGATAGGATGGCCCTGTTTTTTGTACTGGCCCTGCCCCTAATTTTTATGATTATTTTTGGTTTTCTTTATGCTGGTGAAGGCAGTGGGCAGTTTAGAGCTGCAGTTTATCAGAATACAGCAGCAGATAACGGGATATACGGTGAACTGCTGGATGTTATTTCCGCCCGGGAGAGTCTGACCTATCGGGAAGTATCCTCTTTTGAAGAAGGACAAAAAATGGTTCGGGATCTGCAGGCTGATTTTTTTATTCAGCTGCAGGAAAACGGGCTGGAGGTGTTTTATAACCCGGTTCGTATTGAGGATAATCCGGCTCTGGAACAGCAGATAAACTCACTGACAGCTGAGCTGGACCGCCAGCGGGCCGGTCTGCAGGAACTTATAGCCGTAAATACGGTTAATGAGGCGGGCTCACAGGAAAGTTCAGGTCAGCTGGAATTTATGTTTCCGGGCCTTATTGCCCTCGGTCTGGCCTCGGCCGGATTGTTTGTTTTTGCCGAAACTTTTATGTCCTACCGGGAGAAAAAAGTATTAAAGAGAATGGCGGCCTCGCCCATGGACAGAAAAATATTTCTCATTTCTTTAATGAGCAGCCGCCTGCCGATGGCATTTTTAAGTTCTCTTTTGGTTCTGGGAGTGGGCAGGATGCTTTTTGGGATCACCTTTGTCGTCAGCTGGCCCTTATTTGTGCCCTATATTCTGGTGGGCACAGTGGTGATGATGAGTTTTGGAGCTCTTATTACCCTCTTTACCAGTACTGCCGAGAGTGCCTCCCAGGTGGCCTCAATTTTTCTGACCATTATGATATTTTTCTCGGGCATATATTTCCCCCGGGAATTTCTGCCCTCCTATTTCTACCGGATAAGTTTTCTTTTACCTTTAAGTTATATCGGCCGGGGACTGAGATTTATTATGGATGTCGGGGAGCTAAGTGGTGCTCAATTTTTGCTGGAAACAATTATTCTTCTGGCCGCTTCAGGGCTGATTATATATATTGTGTCTGTAAGATTGCGGTGGGTAGAATAAAAGATTAGGCCTGTCTTTTTCTCATTTTTTCATTTAAAGTTTTTTTACGCAGTCTGATGGCCCGGGGCGTTATTTCCACCAGTTCATCATCATCAATAAACTCTACAGCCTGTTCTAAGGTTAGCTCTTCTGGAGGAGCCAGATTATAACCATCATCTGACCCTGCAGCCCGCATATTGGTTAGTTCTTTGTTTTTACAGGGATTTACTGTTAGGTCATTACTTCTGCTGTGGATGCCGATAATCATACCTTCATAAACCCTGGTATTTGGTTTTATGAAAAATGTTCCGTGCTGACTTAAACTATTCAGGGCATAGGCGGTCGCCCGACCCCGGGATTTGGCCACCAGGACTCCATTATTGCGGCCGGCAATCTCACCCCGGTAGGCACCATAATGGACAAAAGAACGGATCAGAGAGCCCTCACCCCGGGTGTCATTTAAAAATTCACTGCGGAAACCAATAAGCCCCCGGGAAGGAATTAAATATATTAGTTTTACATAGCCGTTATTTTCCAGCATGTTCTGCAGGATACCCCGGCGCTGATTGAGGTTTTCAATAACTGTACCGGAATATTTTTCGGGTAAATCAAGGACAACTCTTTCCAGAGGTTCTTCCAGCCGGCCATCCTTCTTTTTCATCAACACCTCGGGCCGGGAGACAGACAGCTCATATCCTTCCCGGCGCATGTTTTCCAGAAGAATCGACAGATGCAGCTGCCCCCTTCCGGAAACTTTAAAGGCCTCCAGCTCTTTTTGTTCCACTTTCTGGACCTGCAGGCCGACATTAATTTCCAGTTCTTTGTCCAGACGAGCTTTTAAATGCCGGGTGGTTAAATAATCTCCATCCTGACCGGCAAAAGGAGAATCATTGACCATAAAATACATTGACATGGTCGGTTCTTCGATTTCTATCATGGGCAGAGGTTTACAGTTTCCGGTCTCACCGATGGTTTCCCCAATGGAAATGTCTTCTAGCCCCGCTACAGCAGCTATATCACCACTTGCTGCTCTGTCCACCGGTACCTGTTTTAATCCCTGGTATACAAATAATTTTGAGATTTCCCCCTGAATTACACTGCTGTTTCTTTTGGTTACCTCCACCTGCTGTCTGTTTTTTATCTGGCCCTGATAGATCCTGCCAATACCTATCCGCCCCAGATAATCATCATAGGCCAGATCAAAGATCTGCAGCTGCAGGGGCCGGCTGCTGTAATCGGGGTAAGGTTCTACATTATCCAGAATTGTATTAAATAATGGTGTCAAATCCTCACTTTCACCCTGCAGTTCATGACGGGCAACCCCTTCGGTCGCTATCCCGTATAGTACGGGAAATTCAAGCTGGTCATCATCTGCTTTCAGGTCAATAAAAAGATCCAGCACCATATCCACAACTTCCACAGCCCGCTGATTTTTTTTATCAATTTTATTGATGAAGACAATTGGTTTAATTCCTTTGGCCAGTGCTTTTTTCAGGACAAAACGGGTCTGAGGCATGGGGCCATCTGTGGCATCAACCAGCAGGATAACTGAATCTACAGCTTTAATCACCCGTTCTACTTCAGATGAAAAGTCAGAATGTCCGGGGGTATCGAGAATATTTATCTTGATTCCATTGTATTCAATAGAACAATTTTTGGAATAAATAGTGATCCCCCGCTCTCTTTCCAGGTCATCACTATCCATGATACAGTCTTTGACTTCTTCGTTTTTTCTAAAGACTCCACTTTGTTTAAGGAGGGCATCAACCAGAGTTGATTTCCCGGCATCGACGTGAGCAATTACTCCTAAATTGATTATCGGTTTGTGGTCCATTTTTATATTACATTCCTTTCTGAAAATATCTAATTAACAGGTTAATGAAAGTTAGATAATCATGAATTATTTTTGAAGGCTTAAAATGCTTTTTAGATGCTTTAAATGCTTAAAGATGAAAAATAAAGTTTTCCACCTTAAAAAGCTTAACATAAGGGCCTTATTGTGTCAAATACATCTAATCCTGCAGAGCAGAAATACAGATATTTGGTATTTAATTTATACAATACCCGGCATATTAACAGGAATAAATCACATAAAAAATAAATATAATGAATTTTATGAAATAACCGGTCATTTTACCGGGCAGAGAACAATATAAAAAAATTACAAAAAAATTTAAAAAAATACTTGCATAAAAATATTTTACCAGTTATAATATTAATCGATGAACAGTTATATTTTTACATGTAATTAAAACTACAAAAATCAGGAGAGGAGGTCGTGCCCGGTGATTAGATATTTGGCGGAAGTTAGAAAACGACATTATCAAAAAGCAGTCCGGATATTGAAAAATAATCCTGACTTTATATATCCTTCAGTTAATAATACTGAAATAAA
>SL_8KL_010_SEDDRAFT_10000077_pt1 | contig 73023 bp, 67 predicted proteins | sample SodLakKL_010_SED_4_FD_11160 | JGI IMG/M metagenome (IMG submission 11160)
CCAGCCTCTAAAAGGAGGTTTAATATATATGGTGACTCCCTTAGAGGTTTTAAGGCTGTGGTCATCATATATAATCCTAAAAATAATAAACCTGCTCCTAAAAGGCTTTTCCCCAATCCCCAGAGATACGGGCTCCTGAATNTACCCAGCAGTAAAAAAACTAAACCNACGGCTGTAATAGGCAGAGCCCAATCAGTCAACTGAAAGGCTAAAATCTGTGCTGTTATGGTGGTTCCTATATTAGCTCCGATTATAATGCTTATACCCTGGGTAAAATTAATTAACCCAGTATTAACCAGCCCCACTACCATTATTGTAGTAATACTGCTGCTCTGCAATATCATGGTAACCACAGTTCCGGTTAAAGCCCCCAGCAGGGGGTTATTTGTTAATATTTTCAAATATTTTTTTAGTTTAGAAGCAGCTGTAAGCTTTAAACCACTGCTCATAATATGTAGCCCTGAAATTAAAGCACTTACCCCGCCCACCAGAACCAGCCAGTTAACTAAGGCCAAATAATTTTCCCCCTATAAGAAGCTAAGACTCCTTATTATTAATATATAACTTAGTTGCTTTTTAGAATTAAAAAAAAGCGTACAAACCCACTAAACTGTACGTTCCTTTTACTCACTCATTCAGTACAGTCAGGAGCCTATACACCCTCCTATAATATTAAATTTATGCTGTTGTTAGTGGTCTATATCCTTTAATGCTCCATAGATGACTTCAGACAACTCTTTTATGTTATAAGGTTTCTTAATGGCACCTTTAAATCCATATTCTCTGAAATTATTCAACACCGGGTCGTTTGCGTAGCCGCTGGAAACAATAGCTTTTGCCTCAGGATCCTTTTTAAACAGCTTGTTAATAGTATTCTTAGCACCCATCCCATTGGAAATGGTTAAGTCCATTACTACAAGATCAATTGGTTGGTCGTATTTTTTAGAGTTCATGTACATTTCTAAAACCTCAATTCCTTCACAGGCATAAAGCACTTCGTATCCCAGGGTAATTAACACTTCCCCCATAAAAGACCTGACTTCTTTATCATCATCCATTATTAAAATCTTTCCTGAGCCATAAATGATATCTTTTTCTTCAGTGTTAGCCACATCTATTTGCGTAAAAGCAGGAAGAAATATATTAAATATGGTTCCTTTACCTTCTTCAGTTTCTACCTGAATGTAACCGTTATGGTTTTTGATAATAGAGTACGAAGTAGAAAGGCCCAGACCGCTCCCTTCAACTTTACTAGTAAAAAAGGGATCATATATTTTTTGTAAGAATTTTTCCGGTATACCAGGACCCTCATCTGCTATAGATATCTTTACATATTTTCCTTCAGGTAAAGAAATAAGGTTTTCGTTTTCTGGTGTTTCAATTATGAAGTTTTCAGCGCTTACATGGATTGCTCCCCCTTCAGACATAGCCTGCACTGCATTAATAATAATGTTGTACATAACCTGCGTTATTTGTCCTTCGTCAATTTCAACGGCATAGAGACTGTCAGGTAAAGATAAATGACAGCAAACGTTAGAACCACTTAAAGCAAAATGAACGCTGTCATTTATTAACTTTTTTATATATACCTTTTTTTTGTCCGTTGTCCCACCTGTAGCAAAAAGGAATAACTGCTGGGTTAAATCTGTAGTTCGATCAATCACACTTTCCATATTTTTCAACTTGCCTTCAACTTTATCCGGTTTATCTTTATAAATCCTAGCCAGAGAAATATTGCCCTGAAGCGTGGCCAGGTAATTATTAAAATCATGGGCAATGCCGCTGGCCAATATGCTTAAGGATTCCAACTTGTCTGCTCTTCGCTTAAATTCATAATTAGATTTTATAATTTCCTCCGCCTTCTTGCGCTCGGTAATATCACTTATCACTACACGATAAGTGTTGTCCTGGCTTTCATACTTTAGCGCTGCTGTCATCTCAACTTGAACCCAAAACCAGCAGCCATTTTTATTAATCATTTTCATTTCATAAACCTTCTTGGCGCCTGTTTTAAGAACTTTTTTAAAATTAAGATAAAAGGTGTCTTGAGTATCACTGGCAATAAAGCAGTTCAGCGGTTGCTTGACTATCTGGTCTTTTTCCAGTCCTAAAAGGGATGTAGCCGTCAGGTTAACCTCTAGAATTATAGCCTGTTCATCAAGCATTAAATATCCAACTGGAGCCAGCTCATACAGGTCAAAATATCGCGCCCTTGCTTTTTCCAGATCCAATTGAGCCTGGCGAAGCTGTTCATTTTGTATTTCCAACTCTTCTTGATATACCCTCAGCTCGTGGATTAAACTTCGAGCATCTTCCGGTGAAAGGTTATCCGGCACATCTACAGAGGATCCTTGTATGATCTCTTCCGCCCGCTTCCGCAAGACAGAAAAATTGGAATCGCTCTTTTTTTTATCCATAATTTTCCTCCTTTTCAGTGCAAATCAGCTAGTGTTGGCTGATGAATCGTTCCGTAGTAGCAACTGCATAAGGCTCTTCCTTCTGGTTAACCAGTGTTGTGGCAGTTACAAATACATTTATTAACCTTCCCTCCTTAGTGACCCGCAATGTTTGGTACGGTTCTACATCTTCATTCAAGGCTAACTTTTTTAACTTTTCCATTTCTTCCCCCTGTTTTTCTTCAGGAACCACGATATTAATGCTCTTATTTAACACCTGGAATTCTTTCCATCCGTACAGTTTTTCCGCTCCCGGGTTCCAGGAGTGTATTGTGCCTTCAAAGTCCTGTACCGTAATAGCATCCCTGGAATCCATAACCACAACAGCCAAACGGTTTAGGGAATTGGTAATATCAATAAAAGTAATTACTGCGCCTTCAATAGCATTTTCCAGCGTGCGATAAGGCATAATGCGCATCTTATACCACAGACCATTCTTAGTTTGTACTTCTATTTCTTTAGGCACTAATGTATCTAAAACTGATTGTACGTCTTCTATAAGGTTTTCATAGTTTAGCAGGTTTAAAGAAAAATGGCTTAAAGGCCGACCAACGTCACTCTCTATCAGGTTAATAACCTCGGTAGCGGGATGAGTAAAGCGCTTAATGCGCAGTAATTTATCCACAAAGATTGTTCCCACTTCTGTGCCGGCCAGCATGTTTTTTGTGTCATTGAAAGACCGGGATAGCTCTTCTATCTTGTTTTGCATCTCCGTGTTAACCATCGTAAGCTCCTCATTAACCGCCTTCAGTTCCTCCTTAGATGTCTCCAATTCTTCGTTGGCTGATTGATATTCCTCGTTGATGGATTGAAGTTCTTCATTAGAAGCCTCAAGCTCTTCAAGGGTGGACTGAAGGTACCCTTCTTTATCCCTCAGTTCCTGTTCCAAAGCAAGAATATGTTTATCCTTATCAGTAACAATATCCCCTGTAACTGCTACCTCCTCCAGGGAAGCGGATGATTCAGGAAGATGGATATCTTCAAAAATAACCATAATTAACCCCTGTAAGATTGGATCTTCTTCTGTAACTGGACTGATTGTTACATTAACAGTAGTAATTTCACCGTTTGACATGACCCGCAACCCCTGACAATGTATGGACTCTTCATTGACAGCAGCTTTCCGTATAGCTTTTCTCAACTCCATTCTCAATCCATCCCGGGCCATCTGAAGAATGTTCATACTGGCTTCACCCGATGTCGGCTCCAGATATTTACCGGTACGACCATGAATGTACAGTGCTTCCCCACTTTTATCAACTACTACGCAAGCCGGGGTGTACTGCCTGAACAGCTTTCTTTCAACTAATTTGCGAATAGCAATAATCTTACTTTCTCCCGAGCTTTTATGGAGTGAGGTGGGGTTTACGAATTCTTCTTTTTTCGAAGATGTGGCAAACCCTCTCATCACCGGGCGCAGATAAGACACGTTTCCATTTTTTTTATAGATTTTCCACGATTTATCTACCGGTTCAAAAAGGTCATTGAATTCACCGACAGTCTCAGAACTGCCCAGGAACATAAAACCATTTTCCTTTAAAGCGTAGTGCATTACCTGGATTATCTTTTTTTGTAGCTCTTTATTCATAAAAATTAACAGGTTACGGCAGCTAATTAAGTCAATATTAGTAAATGGAGGATCATCTATTACGTTCTGTTCAGCAAATATCAATATGTCCCGGATGTTCTTTTGGATAGTATAGAAATTTCCGTCGGCATCCCACGTGAAAAAACGCTTCAATCGCTCAGGAGAAACATTAGATGCAATGCTGGCAGGATAAACCCCGGTACGAGCCTGTTTAATAGCATGACTGTCAATATCAGTGGCAAAAATACAAACCTTATAATACTGATTTAAATCTTCCAATTGCTCCTGAAGCAGGATGGCAATAGAATAAGCCTCTTCGCCGGTGGAACAGCCGGGCACCCATATACGAATGGAATCACCCGGGGCTTTTCCTGAAAATAAATCAGGCACAACCCTTTCCTTAAAAATATCAAAGGCTTCTGTGTCCCGGAAAAAGCTGGTAACACCCACCAGCATATCTTTAAAAAGAGATTTTACCTCTGGGGAGCTAGTTTGTAAATAAGCAAGGTAATCCTCCAGCCGGTTAATTTGCTTGACCGCCATACGACGTTCAATACGGCGTTTAATGGTGCTTTGTTTATAATAAGAAAAGTCATGTCCCATCTGACAGCATAAATGATTTAATATCTCCTGTAGCAAATCTTCATCTTTAAAAACCGATGAAATTATCTGCTGTTTTTTCTTATCAACGGCATACTTAACGTAAGATGTCAAATAAGCCGACATCTCCCTGGGCGGCAACACGTAATCAACCAAGCCTGTATTAATGGCGCTGCGGGGCATACTATCGGATTCGGCTGTTTCGGGATCCTGCACCATGGTCATTCCCCCTTCCCCCTTAATAGCTCTTAATCCCAGTGTGCCATCATTACCAGCACCAGAGAGCAATATGCAGATTGATCGCTCCCGTAAACTCTCAGCCAGTGAACAAAAAAAATAATCAATGGAAAACCTCGTCCCCCGCTGTTGGACGGGTTTATTTAGAAATAACCTTCCTTTTACGAAAACCATATACCGGTTAGGCGGGATAATGTAAATATTATTAGGCAGTATTTCCATACCGTCTTCCACTTCCTGTACCGGCATCTCAGTAAACTGTTCAATTAAGCCCCTCAAATTACTCTTGCATTCAGGGGATAAGTGCTGGACCAGAACAAAAGCTATTCCACTTTCCGTATCTTCAGTCATATGGGTAAAGAATTCTTTTAAAGCTTTAAATCCCCCGGCAGAAGCTCCGATACCGACAACAGGGAACCCCTTTTCATGTCCCTTGTTTTCCGTCACTTTTATTCCCTCCATTGTTATTTTTAAGTTTAATTATTCTAAAAGGCATGTCCAAATAAATATTTAACAACATATAAGCTTATATTTATTTTTATATTTACTAATTATTTTCTTTAATGGTTAACAAAATCCTTTGTAAAACGCTGTCTATTTTTGACATAATAAAAAAGAGCTCAGAACAGCTCTTAATTAAAAAACAGATATAAGACTATGACAGTTTAATAATCTCTCCAGGTTGCAGTTCAGGCTTTAAGTATTCTTGAGGGTTGCTGCTTATCAAGCGCACTACTTTGCCTTCATTAAAAGAATAGGGTTCTACCAGTAGTTTATAACCATCTTTTTCTACCTCTTTGTATTCAGGAGAAAAATCATCGCTTCCCTCCAGGATTAACTCTATAGGGAGCGGAGTATAAATAATCATTGAATCTCACCCCCGGGGGGAGTAGGATTACCGTTTAACATTTCGTTTAGCTTTGCGTTTGCTTCCCCCAGTCCACCAATGGAATCTATCAGCCCTTTATTTACTGCATCTTCTCCCACCAATACCGTCCCGATATCCCGGGCTAATTGTCCGGTACTAAACATTAGTTTTCTAAACTCCTCTTCTGAAACAGCTGAGTGCCTGGTTACAAAATTTATCACCCGGTCCTGCATTTTGTCCAGGTATTCATATGTTTGGGGAACTCCAACTACCAATCCTGTAAGTCTTAAAGGATGAATAGTCATGGTTGCTGTGTGGGCAATTATAGAATGATCTGCTCCCACCGCAATAGGAACCCCAATACTGTGCCCTCCCCCTAACACCAGGGAAACGGTAGGCTTAGATAAACTGTCTATTAACTCTGCTATGGCTAAACCTGCCTCTACATCGCCTCCTACGGTGTTAAGTATAATCATCAGGCCTTCGATATTTGGGTTTTGTTCCACGGCAACCAGCTGCGGAATTATATGTTCATATTTGGTGGTTTTATTCTGGGGAGGTAAGACTAAATGACCTTCAATCTGACCTACTATAGAAATACAATGAAGGTTACTATCCATTTGAGGAATATTAACCTGACCTAACTTTTCTATATTTTTGAGACTTTCCGTTTCCTGACCGGTTTGGGGAGAAGGAGCAGTAGGGTTTTTCGGCCTTCTAACAGGGGATTTACGACGACTATACATGCTCAAACTTATCACTCCAATTATTATAATAATATGTTTAATGAAATAATTCTTATTTATTTTCTGCTCCCTAATAGATTTTATACTGCTTATTATTTATAATCGGCAAAATCCTTTTTCTTATTTTTATTTTAATAAAAAAATAGGCCGGGCAATCTATTAACCCTCGGCCTATTATTCTATCTCAAAAAACCCTTCAGTATTTTTTCTATAGCTTCTTGTTCAGAAAGGCCCAGAGACATGAGTTTAAGGAGCTGTGCCCCGGCAATTTTACCAATCGCCGCCTCATGAGTTAATTCCGCCTCAGCGTGGTGTGCAGTGATTTCCGGCACTGACTGGACTATGGCCCTATCCATGATTATAGAGTCACATTCAACATATCCCCTGGATTTGGCATAGGCTATAACCCGGGGATAAAAAATCTGCTCAGAATCCCCCTGGGCTACCGTCCGGGAGGTTATCTGGGTAAAAGAATTCTCTTCCCTTAGATTAACCACAATATCGGACCTGGCCTTTTGATTTCCATGGGTTAAGAGCCTTTCTACTATAATTAAATTGGCATCCTTATGCAGATTAGCTTCCGTATCCCTCTTTGTACTATCTACTCCTTTAATTTGAACCATTTCCAGTTCCGCTGTTGCGCCTTCTTCAATTTCAATGATTGTTTTAGGGTTCAAAACTCTACCCCCTACACTTTCTCCCTCTCCATAATGTTTCTCAACATAACGCATCCGGGCTCCCTTGCGGACATATATAGTGTGTATGCCGTCATGCCGGGATTCTTGAGACCCATCATTATGAATACCGCATCCTGCTACTACCTGCACATCAGAGCCTTCTCCTATTTCAAAGGTGTTATAAACCAGGTCGTTGATCCCATCCTGAGTAAGCAGCACCGGAATATGAACCGACTCATTTTTAGTGCCCGGCTTAACAATTATATCAATCCCGGGCTTATCCTCCTTAACATTTATCTGAATATTTTCAGTAGAATGGCGAGAAAAACCTTCCCCGTCCCTACGAATATTATAGGCACCTTGGGGAGTATCGTGAAGATCTGCAACCTGTTCTAAAAGATTTTTATCAACGGCATTTAGTTTCAACTTTATCCCTCCTGCTGCATAATGTATCCCTCTGGCATCCCACAACATCTTTAATAACCGGCCATATCTTATCCTTATTTCCCACATCTTTTATCCTGCCGTCAACAATCAAAATTATTTCGTCTACCAAGGAAAGAATTCTTTCTTGGTGACTGATTAATATCGTTGTTATGCCCTCTTTTTTATGTTTATTCCGGATAACATCTAAAAGTAGATCAAAGCTCCACAAATCAACACCGGCATCTGGCTCATCATATATAACAAACTCAGGATTTTTAGCCAGGAGTGTAGCAATTTCTATTCTTTTCATTTCTCCACCAGATAAGCCCGGATCAACATCCCTGTCCAGGTAATCTTCAGGACATAATCCTACCTGCCGCAAATATCCCCTTGCTACTGTTTCCTCCTCAATCCCTGAAGCCAGGCTCAGTAAATCTAAAACCTTTAATCCTTTGAAACGGGGAGGATACTGGAAAGCATAACCGATACCCTTTTTTGCTCTTTCAGATATATCTAAATCAGTAATATCTTCCCCCTTAAACAGTATTCTCCCTTTGGTGGCAGGATAAATTCCCATGATTAATTGGGCCAAGGAAGTTTTACCGCTTCCATTTGGACCTGTTATAGCATATAGTTTGCCCTTGTCAAAAGATATATCAACATCCTTGATTATTTCAATGTCTTTTTCCTTACCGCTTACATTATAAGATAATCCTTTAAGCTCCAACAATTTAAAATTCACCTCCAAAAATAGTTAAATTAAGGAACCTATATTAAACTAATCATTAGACATACAATGTTCTACATAAAATAATTACTTTCCTGCTCTTTAGTGTTATAAAAATTTAATTATTTTATTGTTTAGTTCAGTAATTGTATTAAAGCAATATTCATAGGTATTTAATAAATACAGTAAAAGAATAAACAGCGTAACACAATTGAGTTTTTAACGCTAATTATGATACAATATATTTGCGATTAATATTAAACAGGTGAAGGAAGGAGGTAATCTTGAGTTATAATAAACAATTATCACGGGAGGGTTAAAATGAATAAAAAAATAACTTTATCAGTTATTAAAGCTGATATCGGAGGATTTGTTGGTCACAGCAGCGTTCACAGTGACCTCTTAGAAAAAGCTAACGAAATGCTGGGGGAAAGCAATTTATTAACAGATTTTCATGTTACCCATGTAGGCGATGATATAAATTTAATTCTAACCCATGGAAAAGGAATAGATAGTGAAGAGATACACCAGTTAGCCTGGGATGTTTTTATCGCATGTACTGAATTAGCCAAAAAACTAAAGCTATATGGAGCAGGCCAAGACCTCCTGGGGGACGCTTTCTCAGGAAATATCCGGGGCATGGGGCCTGGAGTTGCAGAAATGGAATTTGTTGAGAGAAAAAGTGAACCCATTGTTATATTCATGGCGGATAAAACGGAACCTGGAGCCTGGAACTATCCTCTCTATAAAATGTTTGCTGATCCTTTTAACACGGCAGGACTGGTTATAGATCCTAAAATGAACTGCGGATTTAAATTTGAAATCCACGACTTAATTAAAAACAAAAAGGTAATTTTTAATACTCCGGAAGAACTTTATGATCTTCTGGTATTTATAGGAGCTTCCGGACACTATTGTGTAAAATCTGTTTTTCATAAAGACACAGGGGATATAGCATCAACTTCCAGCACACAGCGTCTAAATCTTATGGCCGGTCGATATGTAGGTAAAGATGATCCGGTTTGTATTGTCCGTTGTCAAAGTGGTTTTCCGGCGGTTGGAGAAGTCCTGGAGCCTTTCTCTAATCCTTACATGGTTTCTGGATGGATGAGAGGTTCCCATTCCGGTCCGCTAATGCCTTCATCACTGGATAAGTGTAATCCTACCAGGTTTGACGGTCCACCCCGGGTTGTAGGTTTAGGCTTCCAACTTGCTGAAGGTAAACTTATAGGGCCTCAAGACTTTTTTGCAGATACCTCTTATGATAATGCCCGGCGCAAAGCCAATGAAATCGCCGATTACATAAGAAGCATGGGGCCTTTTGAGCCTCACCGTCTCCCCTTGGACGAAATGGAATATACCACCTTACCTTTGGTAATGGAAAGGCTAAAAGATCGTTTTGAAGACATAGATTAGAAAAACATATAATATTTAAGGGAAGTCGCCTGAAGTGACTTCCCTTAACTTATTCAACATTTATATGGTAGTTAACGGTACAATTATATTTCTGAAATTATGGGCAGTATCATCGGTCTTCTTCTTGTTTTTTCCCAGAAGAATTTGTTTAAAACATCTCTAACGATATTTTTTACTGTTGACCATTCTCCCATTTTCTCTGCACTTGTGGACTCCAAAGCGTGGGCGACCTGGCTTTTAGCTTCTTCAATTAATTTTTCAGACTCCCGTACATAAACAAAGCCCCTGGAAACTATATCAGGCCCTGCTAAAACACAGTTGCTTTCCTTGTCAATAGCAATCACTACTATTAGTATTCCATCCTGAGACAGGATTCTCCTGTCCCTTAGAACTATATTACCAACATCGCCTACTCCTAAGCCATCAACTAAAACATTGCCCACTGATACCCGCCCAACTTTTCTCCCTGTATTCGCAGTGAATTCTAAGATAGAACCATTATCTGAAACAAAAACATTCTTTGGAGAAATACCTACCTTTTCAGCAAGTTCTGCATGATGTACTAAATGGCGATATTCTCCGTGAACTGGAATCAGGAACTTGGGCTTAAGTAGATTTAGCATTATCTTCAACTCTTCCTGGCTTCCATGTCCTGAAACATGAACCCCGGACACCGACTCATAATAGACTTTAGCCCCTCTTTTAAAGAGATTATTAATGGTTCGTGAAACCAGTTTTTCATTACCAGGTATAGGCGTTGCAGCTATAACCACCGTATCTCCAGGAATAACCTCTACTTTCTTGTGCTCAGAGACTGAAATTCTGGTAAGAGCAGACATTGGTTCTCCCTGACTTCCGGTCGTCAGTAAGACCAACTTTTCTTCGGGATAATTGCTTATTTCCTCAACCTCAATAATGGTTTTATCAGGTACGTTTAAATACCCCAACTCCCGGGATATGCCTACAACATTAACCATACTCCTGCCTATAACAGCTACTTTCCTTCCATGCAGGGCAGCAGCATCTATAACCTGCTGTATACGGTGAACATTAGAAGCAAAGGTAGCTATAATTATTCTTCCATCAGAGACACGGAAGATTTCCTGTATGGTTTCCCCAACTACCTTCTCAGATAGTGTAAATCCCGGCCTTTCAGCATTAGTACTGTCAGAAAGCATTACCAGCACTTCCTTTTTNCCTAATTCCGCCAACCGNTAGAAATCAGTNATTTGACCATCTACAGGGGTTTGGTCTAATTTAAAATCGCTGGTATATACGATAATTCCTACAGGGGTATATATAGCAACACCAACTGAATCGGGTATGCTGTGATTAGTTTTAAAAAACTCGACTTTAAAATTATCACTAATTTTCATGCTGCATCCAGGCCGAATTAGATTCAGGCTGGTGGTTTTTAAAATATTGTGCTCTTTTAATTTGACTTCTACCAGTCCTAAAGTTAGCTTTGTTCCATAAATAGGCACATTTAGAGAAGGTAGAACAAAGGGAAGAGCACCAATATGGTCTTCATGTCCGTGGGTTACAATGATACCTTTGACTTTTTCCTTATTTTCAATAAGGTAAGAAATATCTGGTATAACTATATCTATACCAAACATTTCCTCTTCAGGAAACATTAACCCTGAGTCCAGCACTAAAATTTCATCTTCGTATTTTAGAACGAACATATTTTTTCCAATTTCCCCTATACCCCCCAGGGGAATTATTTGGATTTTATTTTGTTTTTCTTTTTTCAATAAGATAGAACACCTCCTGCTTATTTAAGTAACCGTTCACACTACCATTAGCCCTATTATATATTATTTTAGGAATGCTTGCAAATTAACCTCTGGTCTTAGCTCTTAGTTAAAGCTATTAGTCTCGGATTTTCAAATAAACTAAAAACCACCTTAACTTTTTAAAAATAGTTAAGGTGATTAATATTAAGTAATATTTTTTTGTCCTGTTTCAAACTTCTTTACAGAAGATCTGCTTCTTTTAAGACTTTTTCCAGAGCTTTCTTCTGTTCATCAGTCATTTCTATCAATGGTCTTCTAACAGGACCTACATTAATACCTTTTAAGTTTAAAGATGTTTTTGCAGGAACCGGATTAGTACTAATAAACATACCTTTAAAAACAGGCATTAACTTACCGTGAAGGGCTGCAGCTTCAGCAGTATTCCCCTGCACATAAGCCCTTATCATGGAAGTTAATAATTTTCCCGCTACATGACCGGCTACACTTACCACTCCATGGCCACCAACTGCCATCATGGGTAAAGTCATACTGTCATCGCCGCTATAAACTAAAAATTCATCAGGTGTCTCTTTAATTATATAACTTATCTGATCCATGTCTCCGCTGGCTTCTTTAATAGCAAATATATTATCTATCTCAGCCAGGCGAATAGTTGTCTGGGCCGCCATATTAATAGACGTCCTTCCAGGAACATTATATAGCATTATGGGTAAACCGGTATTACTGGCTATTTCTTTAAAGTGCTCATAAAGACCATCTTGAGGAGGCTTGTTATAATACGGAACTACCAGCATTGCTCCATCTACCCCTGCTTCTTCTGCTTTTTTAGTAATTTCAATAGATTGCCGTGTTGAATTAGAACCGGAACCTGCAATAACTTTGGCCTTACCCTTTACAGCTTCTACTACCGTTTTAAAAAGCTTTGCTTTTTCCTCAACATTTAAAGTAGGAGACTCTCCTGTCGTTCCTGCAATAACTATTGATTCTGAACCGTTTTCTGCAAGGTGCTCAGCCAGAGATCCTGCTCTATCATAATTAATTTCAAAATTATCATCAAAGGGTGTTACCATGGCTGTGATTAGTCTCCCAAAATTTGTTGCCAATTACCTTCACCTCCTTTTCATCTTCATAATTTAAACTTATTAAATTTTAACATCAGGAATGGGCCGACTGGTATTCAATAAGAACAGGTTGTATTTGTTTACCCTCTACAGCCTTTTCTATAGTAGGAATTAGTAAATCCATCCTGGCTACTAGAGAATTCGCTTTCTTTAATGGATTATCCTGCCCAAAAGGCACTAAAAATATATTTTTAGTATTAATTAGGGTGCCTATATTTCTAGCATTTAACCCCAGTCCATCATTAGTAGAAATACCTAAGACAACATTTTTAAGATTCCTCAACTGGGCTTTAGCAGCCATTAATACTGCTGTGTCTGTTATCCCATTTGCTAATTTGGCCAACGTGTTTCCGGTACAGGGTGCAATAACCATTACATCCAATACACTTTCCGGTCCTACCGGTTCTGCACCAACGATATCTTTAATTAATTGTTGACCGGCTATACTCGCTATCTCTTCTTTCCAATGATTTGCTTTGCCGAACCTGGTATCAATACTATCGACAGAAGGAGTTATTATGGGGTAAACTCTAGCACCTGAGTTAACCATTTTCCTTAATTCCGGAGTAATTTTATCAAACGTACAGTATGAACCGGTTATTCCAATACCAATACTTAAGCCCTTCAATGACATTTCAATCCCTCCTTTTTAATATTTTTCATAATACCGCTGCAACAAGCGGATATATATTCTGGCCAGCAGCTGCCCCGCTGTTTTAGGAGCAACCCGCCCCGGTAAACCTAAAGCCAGGAAGGCTTTTATCCCTCTTTTTTTAGCAGCTTGAAAATCTGTTCCCCCCGGTCGGGAGGCAATATCAATAATAAGCGTTTCAGGGTTAAGTTTTTCAATTAATTCTTTTTTCACAACCATGGCCGGAACCGTATTGAATATTATTTCATAATTTTCTATACGGTTTTCTATTTGCTCCAGTTGTAACGGCTGAAATCCCATCTCATAAGCTCTGGCCAAAGAAGCATCATCTCTTGCTGTTACTGTAACTTTAGCACCTAATCCATAGAGCATCCTGGCAAGAGTGAAGCCACATCTTCCAAATCCAATCACCATAGAATGACTGCTGTGTATTGTGGTTTTTGTTTCTTCCATGGCTAGTTGAATTGCTCCCTCTGCAGTAGGGATAGAATTTATAATAGCTACTTCATCCATCTCTGCAACTTCAATTATTTTGATTCCAAAGATCTGGAGATTATTTTTAAAAAATGGTTTTGCTTTTCCAATAAACAAGGGGATGCCCGTTTTAATATTTTTTAAAACTTCCCGGGTTAAGTGAATTTCTTCTTTGCTGTATAATGCATAAACACTCCCTTTATCATTTGTTCCGGGCAAAGGTGTGATAATTGCATCGGCAATGTCTACAGCTTCTAATAACGAAACCTTTTCTAAAGGTATGGAATGGGGGTAATTATCAAACCCCACAACTTTAACCTGCAATCCCTGCTCCTGTAATACTTTCCCCACCTCTAATTCTCTTTCATCGCCCCCTACTATCAATATGTTAGCCCTCATATCTTCTCCTCCTATATACAGACACGGAAATAAGTTACTATAATAATATGAAAATCGCTCCGGATTTGTGACAGGCATAAAAAAAACGCGTATCTTTAGATACGCGTTTTTTTATCTTTTTTTAAATTTTTAAATTATTCTACCGGATGGCTTTCTACTTCTTCGGCTCCATGCCGACGCAAGATAGAAGCTGCCGAATCTACTCTTTCCCCATCTGTTTTAACGGCTACCAGAATATCTCCTTTTTTAACTCTTTCTTCATATTCTTTTCCTCGTTCTTCTGGTATTCCAAAGTCAATAAGGCCTCCAGCAATACCACCGGTTACTACACCGGTTAAAGCTCCTGCTAATGGCCCGGCAGCAATAATAGGGCCAACACCAGGAATTAAAAGTGCTCCTGCACCCATTAGCAGCCCTGCTACACCGCCAATAGCACCGCCTGTTGCAGTACCATCACCCAGGTTTTGATCTTCAAAAGAGATTTCACTGCCCTCTTCCTGAGTCTCTTCCCGTTCATCTCTGGTTACAATAGAAATCTCATTTTCTTCAAAACCCTGTTCACGCATATCCCTTACTGCTTCTTCCGCTTGACTGTTTCCCTGCATAATACCTATAACAGTGGTTTCCATATATATACCTCCTTTTTTGGTAATCTACAACTAATATTATTTCCTCTACTTTAATTCTTATTCGTAGAACAGGGTAAGGATTTATTCTTACGCTACTTATTTCTTTCAGGCCTTAAGTCTACCAGCATCATATCAGTACCTATCTTATGGATAGAAGTCCAGGGTATGGTAATTTCTTCTTTGCTTTGGCCAAGATTAAAAAATCGGTGAGCACCAGGAAGCACCAAAGCTTCTATAGAGCCGGTGTCTGGGTTAAACATCAGCTCTGCATTACCTAAAACGCCTAACCTTGAACCATCATATAAATTTATTATTTCTTTTCCTTCAAGTTTACTTAAGTACACTTATCTCCCTCCCCGTTTCAAGCATCTCTTTATCTCTACAAAATATGGCTGTATTAGAGATAATATAACTGCAGTCAAGGCTAACGGTTCTATATTTAAGCCATAAATATCCACTTTGGGAGGAACATCTATTTGTAAAAAAGAAACAGCCATAACCAGGGTAAGATAAATTCCACCTGCAACTCCCAACATTTCTGTCAATGCCGTTGATATAGGAGATGGTAAAGGATCAGTAGGCAGATCGCCCAAATCTTTATGGAACCTATTTTTTATCCTTACTCGCTGCCGAAAAGATAAATATAATATTATCAATAATACTATAAAATGAATAATCATTTTTTCCCTCCTTACTCAATCAATATGCTTGCAAGCTTTCTAAAATGAAAAAAATACACCTTTTAGATGTATTTTTAAAATCATAAAATATAGGGGAATAGAAGGTTTATTATTCAATACCACTGTGACCAAAGCCACCTTCTCCTCTTATAGTTTCTGAAAGCTCTTCCACTTGAGTTAACTCTGCTTTAAACAACCTAGACACCACAAGCTGGGCAATACGGTCTCCTTTTTTAACGGTATATGGCTCTTTCCCTAGATTGATTAATAAAACTTTAACTTCACCACGATAGTCTGAATCAATAGTTCCGGGACTATTTAACACAGTAATCCCATAATTCAAAGCCAGTCCGCTTCTAGGGCGAACCTGTCCTTCGAATTCCTGGGGGAAGGCAATTTTTAAACCTGTAGGAATTAATTTAAAATCTCCAGGCTTTAGAACTATTTCCTTTTCTAATGCTGCTCTCAAATCCATCCCAGCTGAACCGGGGCTAGTATATTGGGGCACCGGTAAATCTTTAGCTTTCTCCATTTTTATAACCTGAATCTTAATATAGTTCATATTAATAAGCAGCGTGTATCCCTATTAATTGGTAAAAAACACACCACTTAATTCACCTCCCATAGAGATAGTTGTTTTGTTTGTTAATCAATAATCTTCTTCGTCAGACTGATTACTATAAAGCTCTATTTGCACCCTTCCTCCCCAAAGACCTCCCTTAATCAAAATAAAAGAATTGGTGTTATTTTGAAATTTAAAGTCTAAANTGTAGGAAACTGTAGCGTCCCTCCCCTGCGGCACATACCCAACTGGTCTGCTGTGGGGGTAACGTTCTACAATTTGTAGATCTGCCTCCAGTACAGCATTATACAAAGTGGAAGATACCTGGCACAACCCTCCTCCCAGCCCCAATGTTACAGAGCGGGAAACAATCACAGGTGCATACTGAAATCCCCTTTCCGCTGTTACCGGACCTACGGTCTTATTAAAAGAAAATACTTCTCCAGGATGCAGTAAAGTATTATTAATATAATAGGTTCCCATCCTGATATTGGTTACACGGCTGTAGCCGGAACCGTGCCAGGTAAAGTAACTACCTATAACNTTATCAATAGANCTCAGGAGTTCCTGTGTTATCTCCGGGTCCAGATGGATAATAACCAGTGATACTTTAGATTTCTCATTGGCTTCCATGATAACATTAACCGTCCTTAAGACATTAACTTCCTTTCCTATAACCTCAAGTATTATTTCACCGCTATCTCTATCTATATATGCGTTTTGAGGTTCTATCCTTTCCTCTTCCGCCCTTTGAAGAACCAGCTCTTCAACTTCGCAGCGTAAATAACCGGTTAAATCCTGACCTTCAAAGATAACCCCGGGTTCTACTCCGTATAAATATCTTTCAACCTTATCTCCTATATCATAAACTAAATATATGGCAATTAAAATACTTATTACAGCTAATATGGAACTTAACTTAAAATACATGCTAAATTTTTTTTTCATAAAACCACCATTTTTATAAGTTTTCGTATCTCCAATAGCAAGGGTTAATTAATTCTGAAAGGGTTACAATGTCATAACCCTGCTCCTTTAAACCTTTGATGATAATTATTAGAGCCTCCTGTGTTTGTTCTGTGGGATGCATAAGAACAGTGGCACCGTTATGTGCTCCGTTTAGAATTTTTTCTGCCATTTTTTCGGCGCCCGGCAATTTCCAGTCCACTGTATCAAGGCTCCACATAATAGTTCGCATGTTTAACTCTGCAGTTGTCCTTAATATATCTTCGTTTAACTCGCCACAATGGGAACTGAAGAACTTAACTTCTTCTCCTGTTATTTCTTTTATTAAGTTATTTGTTTTACAAATATCAGCTTTTATCTCCTCCGCTGAAAGTCGGGACATTAACACAGTGTCCCGGTAACCATGGTTAGCCGCTTCATGCCCCCGGGATACTATTTCTTTTACCAGGTCCGGGTTTTTCCCTGCCCACTTACCTATTAAAAAAAATGTGCTTTTTATGTTGTGCTCCTCCATTATTCCCAACATTTCTTGAATATGTTGCTCCCCCCAGGCTACATTAACCAGAAAGGATACCTGTTTTTTTGCTGAATTTCCCTGGTATAAGGGGGCTTCTGGAAAATCTTCTATGGTATACTGAGGTAATATTTCATTTAATACTGGATCAACAATATCTCCCTGAGAGGCACTTAAAATTTTTTGTACCGTTGCAGCTATATCAACCTGGTAACCATAAAGCTCCGGAATTACTCCTTCTGTAACAGGATCTATGGAAGCATCTACAGGATTTCTGTACATTTTTCTGCTCACTTGCTTTACACATTCAGTAACTTCTTCTTCAGACATTTTTTCTATGTCTTCTCCCATAAAGGTAACATCCGGATTAACTTTTGTGCTACTTAATTCTTTAAAATCATTATCATTAATAACTAAAAGCAGTAAAATAAGAAAAAGGCCTAAAATAACTGCTATAACCACTTTCCCTGACAGAATCCCAAAAATAGCATACTTTTTCATAATTAACCTCCAGGAATCTTCTGAAATCCTTGCCTTTTGTTTTTTTATTCTATATTATTATTACCGTTTCTTTCCATTAAACCCAGTAATTCTGAAACCGGTACTATTTCATAGTCTCGTAATTTAAGGGAATGAATTATCATGGATAAAGCACTAACTCCCTGGGGTGAGCAGTTGTGCATTAATATAATCCCTCCCCTGTGCGTTCTTTTAACAACTCTATCTACGATTTTATCCACCCCAGGATTTAGCCAGTCCCCCGTTTCAATACTCCAAAGAACCGTAAAGTATCCCAGTTCTTCAGCAATTTTGATTACTCTTTCGTCATATTCTCCGAAGGGTGGGCGGAAAAACTTTGGCTGGTAATCAAAGTCTTCCTTTAAAATTTTATCTACTTCTAACATTTCATCTCTTATTTCTTCTTCATCCAGATCCCTTAAGCTACTGTGGCTATAAGTATGATTTCCTATTTCATTGTCTCTCTTAAGGATTTCTTCTGTAAGATCAGGATACTTCTCCATCCATTCACCTGTAACAAAAAAGGTAGCCTTCAGGTCATAACTGTCCAGTGTATCTAACAGTTTCTCCGTATGTTCATCGTTCCAAACTACGTCAAATGTTAAGGAAACAATTTTTTCGTCTGAATCAACCCGATAAATTGCTTTTTCTTTAGAAGGAGAGAATACCCCACTGGTTATCTGGTATCCTAAAACGAACCCTATAATAACAATTAAAATAATGGCTATTAAAATCTTTTTAATTGTCTTTATGTTGAGAGTAAAATTGTAAAACATCCTTACCCCCCTTTCAACATTATTACTAATATTTATTAAAAAAGAAAAATTTTAGACCAAATAAAAAAACATAAACCTGAATGGTTTATGTTTCTTACCTGTTTAACTTTTTTGTCGTTGTTTTGACCTGTTGGAGCGTCCTTTGGATGTATCATCTTCATCTCCATCCCCATCTACATCTTTCATGGCTGCCTTCCGGGATAGATTAATACGACCTCTATCATCAATATCTAATACTTTTACAAAGACCTCATCACCAATATTTACTACATCCTCTGTTTTGCCAACACGGTTGGGAGCCAACTGTGAAATGTGAACAAGGCCTTCTTTGCCGGGGAGAACTTCTACAAAAGCACCATATTTTTCAACCCTGGTAACTTTACCTAGATATACACTGCCTGATTCTACTTCTGCTGTTAACTTTTCAATCATTTCTTTAGCCTTATTTCCGCTTTCTATTTCTAAAGCGGCAACAAATACCTTCCCATCTGGTTCTATGTCAATTTTCACGCCNGTTTCAGCTACAATTTTGTTGATCATCTTGCCCCCCGGTCCAATTACATCCCTAATTTTATCCGGATGTATTTGCATGGTGAAGATTCGGGGTGCATGTGGGGACATATCAGGCCTTGGTTCAGGGATTGTTTCCTGCATGTTATCCATTATGTGCAAATATCCTTCCCTGGCAGATTCTAAAGCCTGCTGTAAAATTTCCCGGGATACTCCCTTTATTTTAATATCCATTTGTAAAGCTGTTATTCCTTTTCTAGTTCCGGCAACTTTAAAATCCATATCTCCATAGAAGTCTTCCATTCCCTGAATATCAGACAAAACCGCTACCTGGTCTTCTTCTTTAATCAGTCCCATGGCTATACCTGAAACAGGACTCTTAATTGGAACTCCGGCATCCATTAAAGCCAGGGAACTGGCACAAACACTGGCCATAGAAGTTGAACCGTTGGATTCCAATACTTCTGAAACCAAGCGTATAGTATAAGGGAATTCTTCATCATCTGGCAGTACAGGATAAATGGCTCTTTCCGCTAAAGCCCCATGTCCAATTTCTCTTCTGCCGGGACCCCGCATAAAACCGCTCTCTCCTACACTAAAAGGAGGGAAGTTGTAATGGTGCATAAACCTCTTAAATTCTTCCAGTCCAAGCCCATCTATCATCTGCACATCCCCTAAAGCTCCTAAAGTAGATACCGTTAACACCTGAGTCTGCCCCCTGGTAAAAAGCCCTGAGCCATGAGCTCTAGGAAGTAAAGCTACTTCACTAGTCAGCTGACGTATTTCATCCTTCTTCCTTCCATCAGGACGAATTCCTTCCTTTACAATCTTTTTCCTTACTTCTTCTTTAAGTATCGTTTCTGCCTGAGTAGTGATTTGCTTTTCCTTTTCCGGAAACAGCTCTTCAAAATGCAGCAGGGCTTCTTTATTTATTTCATCAACCTTGTCTTCTCTTTCTTTTTTATCTTCGATACCCAAGACATTTTGAATTTTAGGGGCCATAAACTCCCTTACGGCTTTTTCCAGTTCTTCATCGCTAGCTGAAGCTTCATGTTCTATTTTAGGAGCTCCGATCTTTTCCCCCATTTCTTCTTGAAGTTGGACTATTTTCTTAATCTCTTCATGTCCAAATAAAATAGCCTCCAACATAATATCTTCAGAAACTTCATTAGCTTCTGCTTCAACCATGGTAACAGCATTCTTTGTTCCGGCAACTACTAAATTTAATGGGCTTTCCTCCAGTTCTTCTGTATTGGGGTTTAACACCAGTTTCCCTTCCTTTAGACCAACATTAACTGCTGCTACCGGCCCCATAAAGGGAATCTTAGATATGGTTAAAGCGGCAGAAGCACCGTTAATAGCAGCTACTTCCGGATGATAATCCTGATCTACCGAAAGAACGGTACTAACTATGTGAACAGCATTACGAAATCCCTTTGGAAATAACGGTCTGAGTGGACGATCAGTTAACCTACAACTAAGAATAGCTTTTTCCGTAGGCCTTCCTTCTCTTTTAATAAAGCCACCGGGAATCTTACCAACAGCATATGATCTCTCCTCATAATCAACGGTTAAAGGGAAAAAATCTATGCCCTCTCTAGGTTCTTTAGAAACTGTAGCGGTTACCAGAACTGTTGTGTCACCAAACTTCACAAGAACTGCTCCACTTGCCTGTTTGGCAAGCTTTCCTGTTTCGAAAATAAATGGGTGACCTCCCAAGTCCATCTTAAATTGTTGTTGTTCCATACAATAATACCTCCTTTTTACATCCAAATAAAAGCGGGATAACCCGCTTTTATTCACTATTATATATTTTTTTTATTTTCTTAAACCTAAGCTCTTGATGAGGTTTAAATACCTATCTGGATTAAGGTCCCGCAGATAATTTAATAGTCCCCTGCGCTGACCAACCATTTTTAACAATCCCCTTCTGGAGTGATGATCTTTTTTATGAGTTTTTAAATGATCATTTAAATGATTAATCCTGTCCGTTAAAATAGCGATCTGTACTTCAGGTGAGCCAGTATCACTTTCATGAAGACGGTACTTACTAATTACATCCTGCTTCCGGTCTGTAGTCGAAGTCATTAATGTTTCACCTCCTTGTTAAATTAACCCCACAAGCCAAGATAAATCGTCGGAGCATCGAAGTTCCTAGCATATGGTTCCTTTTAAGCAATATTAATTTTATCACAACTGTATATTCTTGTAAAGAAAGCATCTTTTTATTATTTCTTTGGCAACCTTAAAGTCCTTACCAATTTGTTCCTTTAATTCTTCAGAATTAGAAAATGTTCTTTCATTCTTATTTTTTGCACAAATTTTAATCTTAATTCATGGTTATAAATATTTCCTTGAAATTTAATCATATGTACTTCTATGTTTCTAAATTTACCTTTGAAAGTAGGGTTGTAGCCTATATTTGTTAAGCTGTAATAGTTGTTACCCCGTAAACAGGTTAAAGTAAGGTAAACACCATTTCCCGGCACAACCACGTTCTTATCAACGCTTAAATTAGCCGTAGGATAACCTAAAAATTTACCTCTGCCTTCTCCTTCTATTACTTTACCTTCTATAAAGGGATAATATCCCAGGTAACGGCAAGCTACGTTTACTTCACCAGACTTTATTAAATTTCGGATAAGAGAACTACTAACAATTCTATTATCCACTAAAACCGGATTAACAATCTCCACTTGAAAACCAAAACGCTTTGCCAGATTCTTTAAATCATCAGCCTTACCCAAGCCGCGATAACCAAAGGAATAATCAAAACCAATTACTACTCCTTTGATTTTTAATTTATTAATCAGAAATTTCCTTACAAAGTCTTCAGGAAAAAGACTTGCAAATTCTCGATCAAAAGGTAAGATTATAGCCAGGTCTATTCCCATTTCTTCAATTAATTTAAGTTTTGCGGGAAGAGGTGTTAAAAGGGGGGTTTCTTGTGGGCCATTAATAACGTTAAGAGGATGAGGATTGAAAATTAATATTCCACTTCTGGCATCTAGTTCTTTTGCTTTTTTTTGAGCAGCTTTTAAAATTTGTCGATGCCCCAAATGAAGGCCATCAAAATTTCCCAGAGCCAGAATTAGGGGTTGGTCATTGATATACTCATCTATCCCATATAGTACTTCCATTTGACCTCTCTCCTCAGTTATTTAAAAAAAGTTTTTCCGGTTTCAATTCAATTTTTGGGTATAGGCCCTGCCATTTCCCTAGAGCCAGAAATTCGCCGGAAGAGGAGTAAACCCTTACCATCTTATCTGATATCTCATACTTTTGCAAGCTGGAAAGAGGCTGGGAATTACCGTTAATAAAAGTACGGAGGGCATTATCTTTTATAACTGCTTCCGGTAAATGAGTAAAAGCTGTATCCAGGGGTATTAAAAACTCTTTAACCTGGTTTCTTTGAAATAAGTCTTTTACTTCTTCCTTTGTAAATGCATTATTAATGTGAAAGGGGCCGGATTTGATCCTTAAAAGGAAAGAAAGATGAGCTCCAACACCCAGCTTTTCTCCCATATCAGAAACTAACGTTCTTACATAAGTACCCTTAGAACAATCCACATCAAAAATTATCTTGGGAATATCTATATCAATAATATCTATTGAATAAATAAAAGCCTCTCTAGATTTTCGATGAATGACTTCACCTTTTCGAGCCAGTTTATATAAGGGTTTACCTTTATGCTTTACAGCAGAAAACATGGGAGGTATCTGTGTTATCTTTCCCTTAAATATTTTTATTACTTCTTCTACCATTTTGGGTGTTATACCTTTAAATGAAGAGACTTTTAATACTTTTCCATAAGCATCCTGTGTATCTGTAGTTATACCCAGGTTCATCTCTGCCCGGTACACTTTGCGGGATTCCAGTAAGTACCCTGCAGCCTTAGTGCCTTTTCCAAGACAAATAGGTAAAACCCCGGCTGCACCAGGGTCTAAAGTGCCTCCATGACCAACTTTTTTAACCTCCAAAAGTTTTCGAAAGTAAGCAACACCTTGATGTGAAGTCATTCCCGTTGGTTTTAAAAAGTTTAAAAATCCGTTCATAATATCACCAGTTTACTTATTTTTCAAATCATTAATGAAAAGTCTGGCCTGCTTTAGAACTACCCTTCTAACTGTAGCCAAATCTTTATCTACCTGACAGCCTGCAGCCCGGGGATGACCTCCCCCTTCATATATAGCAGCCAACTTACTAACATCTACATCGTGGGAGCGGAAGGCAACCCTTGTTTTCCCCTTACTAATTTCTCTGAAAAGAATACCTACCTCAACTCCCCTAATGTTCCTGGCATAATTTATTATACCCTCGGTATCTTCCTCCCTGGCTCCTGCCTTTTCCATAATTTTTCTAGTAATGGTCAGGTAAGCAATCTTATCCTGGCAGTCAAACTCCAAGGTTTTCAGAGCTTCTCGTATTAACATAACTCCACCTTTAGATACATTCTCATAAACATTTCGGTTAACTTCAGCAGGGTCAACCCCTAATTCTATTAATTCCGCTACTATACGGTGAGTTCTTGGAGTAGTATTAGAGAACTTAAAGGAACCGGTGTCCGTGGAAATAGCTACATAAAGGCACAAGGCTATCTCGTAGTTTATTTCTATTTTCATCAGTTTCAAGAGCTCAAATATAATTTCCCCTACAGAGCTTGCCTGAGGATTCACATAATTATAAAAACCAAAATACTGATTAGTTACATGATGGTCAATATTTAACAGCTGATCTTTTTTGGATAAATAATCGCTGAGAGGTTCAAGCCGTTTTAAATCACTACAGTCTAGAACCACAAATAAGTTAAAATGATCCCCTTCTACTTCCTTCCATTCTTTAACCAATTCTGTCTGAGGAAGAAAAAGATATTTAGATGGCACCGGCTCTATAGTTGTCAAAGAAACTTTTTTATCTAAACCTTTTAAAGCCAGGGTCAGAGCCAATGCAGAGCCTACACTATCACCGTCGGGATTAAGATGAGAGGCAATAAGAATATTATTATCTTTTTGAAGCAGATCTGCAGCTTTCATTAAATCTTTTTCAGTCACTGTCTTCTCCCTTGCCTTCTTTTTCTTTTAAGTCTTTTAGTATTTCTGAAATATGAGCTCCATATTCAATAGATTCATCCAACTGAAAGCTTATTTCAGGAACATGCCTTAACCGAATCCTTTTACCTGTTTCAGAACGTATAAATCCCAGAGCACTTTCTAATGCTTTTAGAGTTAATTGTTTTTCCTCTTCTGTCCCATAAATACTTACGAAAATACGAGCATAACCCAGATCATTTGTTACCTCAACCTGTGTCACACTTAAAAAACCGGTAAGCCTGGGGTCCTTTATTTCGTTTTGCAAGATCTGGCTTACTTCTTTTTTAATCTCTTCGCCGACTCTATGGGCTCTTGGCTTTTGTGCTGCCATCTCCATACCCCCAAAATATTTATATTAATTCTATATCATAACTTATTATATGCCCATCTTTAAAATTTTCAAATTCATTAATAATTTGTCCCGTTACCTTGTTAATAAATTGCGAATCATTACCTACGCAAACTACAGCAATGGTAGTCCTTTGCCACTTATCCTGATTTTCTATTTCCGCCACAGAAACATTATATTTATTTCTAAACTTAGTAAGCATACCTTTTAACACACTTCGCTTTTCTTTTAAAGTATTAGGACTGGAAAGAAACATCTCTACCCTGCAAACCCCAATAATCATTATTCCCTCCGGAAGTTAACTCTTTACTTCTCTCATTACAAAAGTTTCTAAAATATCTTCCTCTTTTATATCGTTAAACTTCTCTAGCATCAGGCCACATTCATATCCTTGCACAACTTCCCGTACATCTTCTTTAAAACGTTTCAGGGAACTAATAGTACCTTCATGAACAACAGTACCATCCCGAATAACCCTTACACCGGAATCCCGGGTAATTTTTCCATCGGTTATATAACAACCGGCAATAATGCCAAGTCTAGAAACTTTAAAGGTTTGACGAACCTCAGCCCTTCCCAGGATAACCTCTTCATATTTTGGATCAAGAAGCCCGGTCATTGCTGCCTTGATTTCATCTATAACTTCATAAATCACACGATACATTTTAATCTGTACATTTTCTAATTCAGCCATCTTACGGGCATTAGGTTCAGGCCTTATATTAAACCCTATTATTATTGCATTTGAAGCAGTAGCTAACATGACATCCGATTCAGTTATAGCACCAACACCACTGTGAATTACCTGTAGCCCCACCTCTTCATCTTCTATTTTAAGCAGCGAGTCCTTTAAAGCTTCTACCGATCCCTGAACATCACCTTTAATAATTAAATTAAGCTCTTTGACTTCGCCTTCTTTAATGTGTTTATACAAATCATCAAGGGATACTTTCCTGGTTTTATGAAGTTCTGCCTCCCTCTTTTTTTCAGCCCTTTTTTCAGCTATCTGACGGGCCTTCTTATCATTAGTAACGATCTGGAATATATCTCCCGCTTCGGGAATTTCCGAGAAACCTAGAACCTCTACCGGCATAGAAGGAGTAGCTGATTTTACCTGCTGTCCTTTATCGTTAATCATGGCTCTTACTTTTCCATATATGTGACCACACACCAAAGAGTCCCCTGCTTTAAGTGTACCGTTTTGGATCAACACAGTGGCTACAGGACCTCTACCCTTATCCAGCTTAGCTTCTACAACCGTTCCCCTGGCGGGAATAGAGGGATCGGCATTTAACTCCGCCATTTCAGATACCAAAAGAACCATTTCCAGTAAAGCTTCTATTCCCTCATGCTTTTTAGCTGAAACGGGAACACAAATTGTGTCTCCCCCCCATTCCTCGGGAACCAGACCATATTCAGTTAGTTGCTGTTTAACCTTATCTGGATTAGCATCAGGCTTATCAAGTTTATTAACAGCTACAATAATAGGAACACCAGCAGCCTTAACGTGATTTATAGCTTCTACCGTTTGGGGCATAATACCATCATCAGCAGCTACTACCAGAATAGCAATATCTGTTACTTGGGCGCCTCTTGCTCTCATAGAAGTAAATGCCTCGTGACCTGGTGTGTCCAGGAAAACAATTTTTTCGTTGTTTATTAATGCCTGGTAAGCTCCTATATGCTGTGTAATTCCACCGGCTTCCTGATCCATGACCTTGGTTTTCCTTACGGCATCCAGTAAAGAAGTTTTTCCGTGATCGACATGTCCCAAAACCGTAACTACAGGGGGCCTTGGCCTGAGGTTCTCACTTTTCACTTCTATTTTTTCTTCAAAAATAACTATATCTTCTTCTTTAGGTTCCGGAGTTTTTATTTCCACATTAAATCCCAATTCATCTGCAAGAACTTGTATGGTATCCAGATCAATCTCTTGATTTATATTAGCCATGATGCCCATAGATATCAGCTTAGAAATAAGTGCGTTTGGAGAAATATTCATTTCTTCAGCTAAGTCTTTAACTATTTGGGGACCCTCTACTATTAACTCTTTCTGTCCTGCTTGCTTCTTCTTAGCTGGTTTTTCCTTTGCCGAATGCTTTTCTTTAGTTTCTGCTGATATTTCAGCCATATTACCACTGCTACCTTCCTTCTTATCCTCTGTCTTATCTACTTTTTTGTCTTCCTTCTTACCGGTTAATATCTCTGTAACCGTCTTTGCAGTTTCATCATCTATACTACTCATATGATTTTTAACAGTTATATCTAAGTCTTTTAAAACTGAGATTAGATCCCGACTGGGGAGGCCTAACCTTTTAGCTAACTGGTACACCCTGATTTTTTCCATTTACTACACCTCCATTATTTTGACCTCCTTATAAGAATTGGCCATATAAATCTCCTCCAAGAAAAAATTATTCTTCTTGTCCTTCTTCCAGTGCTTTTTCCAGTTCATTTATTATCTCTGGTGACACCGAACGCTGAAGATTTTTTTCTATTCTTTTACCTTTTACCGCCTGACGTAAACAATCTATACTGGGACAAACATATGTTCCACGGCCAGAACGTTTCCCTTTAAAATCAACTTCAACTGTATCTTCAGGCGTTCTTACAACTCTTATCAGGTTTTTTTTTGGTATTTTCTTCTGACATCCTATACAAACTCTTAGAGGAACTTTTCTTTTTCTGGCCATTTCACCTTCCTCCTCTTTAAGTTAAAAAGTTAAATTTAGCTTTCTATCTCTTCTTCGTTAAACTCTTGAGCCCCGTTATGATCTTCTTTTTCATCATCATGATTTTCTTCTTCAGAGTAAAATGTTTCCACAGGCTTTTCTTCCTCTTCTAGAACATTATTATCCTCCCGAATTCCATCGTTAACATCTAACAGTACCTTAGCCTGAGACTCACTAGTTATGTCTATTTTCCAGCCAGTTAATTTTGCAGCCAACCTGGCATTTTGCCCTTCTTTACCTATAGCCAGTGAAAGTTGATAATCAGGAACAACCACATTGGCAACCTTTTCATCTTCCTTTATTTCTACAGACATAACTTTAGCCGGGCTTAACGAATTGGATACATACTCTTTGGGGTCTTCACTCCATTTAATAATATCTATTTTTTCTCCTTTAAGCTCATTAACAATAGTTTGAACCCTGGCCCCCTTAGGCCCTACGCAGGAGCCTACCGGGTCTACCTCTTCATTGCTGGAATATACAGAAAGTTTAGACCGATGGCCTGCCTCCCGGGAAACTGCCCTTATTTCTACTGTGCCATCAAATATTTCCGGTACCTCCAGTTCAAACAACCGTTTTAATAATCCCGGGTGTGTCCTGGAAACCATAATTTGAGGTCCTTTTGTCGTTTTCTTTACCTCTACCACATATGTCTTAATACGGTCTCCCTGGGTATACGCTTCGGTGGGCATTTGTTCTGTAGGAGCTAATATAGCCTCTGTCCTGCCCAGATCAATAATTATGTTTTTCTGGTCGGTACGCTGAACAATGCCTGTTATTATATCGTCTTCCCGGTCAACATATTCTTCAAAAATAATTTCTCTCTCAGCTTCTCTTATTCTTTGAATTACTACCTGTTTAGCTGTTTGGGCAGCAATTCTACCGAAATTCTTTGGAGTAACTTCTATATCCACAATATCACCCAGTTGATATATAGAACTATGTTTTCGGGCTTCTTCCAGAGTAATTTCCTGCTGTAAGTCTTGAACTTCTTCTACCACTTCCATACAAGAAAATACTTTTATTTGACCGAAATCTCTATCTATGTGAACTTTAACATTAGGTGCCGTGTTAAAATTTTTCTTGTAAGCAGAAATGAGAGCAGCTTCAATAGCTTCAAAAAGTATTTCCTTACTTATACCCTTTTCTTTAGCTATCTGCTCCAACGCTTCAATAAATTCATAATTCATCCTCAAACCTCCTAAAAGGGCACTTTTTAAAAATCAAAAAATAAATTTGCTTTAGCTATTTTATCAAAAGGAATAGAAACATTATCCCCTGTATCCAACTGCAGCTGAACTAATCCATCTTTACAATCCTGTAATATTCCTGTGAATTTTTTCTGTTTATTAATTAAGATGTATGTTTTTACCTTAATCTTACTGCCTTTAAACCTTTCAAAATCACTTTCTTTCTTTAAGGGACGTTCTAAACCAGGAGATGAAACTTCTAAATAATAGCTTTGCGGTATAGGATCTTCCTGGTCTAATGTTTCACTTAATTCCCGGTTAACAAACTGACAATCATCAAGGGTAATTCCATCTGATTTATCAATATATACCCTTAGGAACCAATTCTTACCCTCTTTGATAAACTCTATATCTACAAGTTCGTAATCATTTTCTACTAAAACAGGTTCAACTATTTTTTCAACAGTTTGCTGAATTTCTTTTTTGCCCAATACCAGAATCCTCCTGTCAGGATAAATATACTTAAATTAATACGAAAGAGTGGGAAACCCCACTCTTCTTAAAGACCCCGGATAAATTTCTTTATATATTGTACCATAAACAGGATGTTTGTGCAAGATAAACCTGGAATAACTCCGCTATCTAACGCTTTCCTTACTTACCAGGTATTTTACAATTTCCCAGTACATTTTGATTCTAGCTGCAAACCCTCTAACCACTCCAAGCTTTTCTTCCTTCATAACATGAGACATATCATCCAAAAGAACCTGCTTTACCTTAACATTACTTGATTCAAGATACCTGGTTAAAGCTACTTCAACTCCAAACCTGGCCATATCTATATCTGATATGTTCTCTAAAACAGAACGCTTAACTGCCCTCTGTCCGGACAAATAAGGTGCTACTCTCTGAGCAAGATCAGTAGCTACTCTGCCCTTCTCGAAAACACCTATGGTCATTTCAGCTTCCTGGCTGATAACAGGTTCTAGCAGATCACAAACATGCTTTTTGGTCAAACCTATCAGGTCAGCATCTAGAAATAATATTATTTCCGCAGCTGTGCAGTCCAGGCCAGCCTTCATAGCTCCACCCTTACCCCTGTTCTCTGAAAGCTCTATAACTTTAGACCCCAGGGCTTCGGCCACCTCTACTGTTCCATCGGTTGAACCATCGCTTACTACAATTATATCTTTTACCAGAGGTACATCTTTTAAAGTTACTATAATATCACCTATGGTCTTTTCTTCATTAAAGGCAGGAATAATGGCTATAGCCTTCATATACTTATTTACCCTCCGTTTCAAGCTTATCTGCTTTAACTATGTTATTATGTCCCTGCTCACTTAAATAAGTATCCACCTCTCCCATTAACTCTTCTACAAGCTTATCCTCTGGTACTTTTCTCAAAACTTTTCCCTTCTTAAATAAAACACCAGCTCCTCTACCACCGGCAATACCTATATCCGCCTCCCTGGCCTCGCCGGGGCCATTAACCACACAACCCATAATAGCCAGTTTGATAGGATGCTTAATAAATCGGACTCTTCTCTCCACCTCTTCTGCCAGGGATATTAAGCCTATCTCACATCTTCCACAGGTAGGACATGATATTATTTCTGGGCCTATTAGCCTCAAACCTGTAGACCTGAGTATTTCCCTTGCAACCATTATCTCCTCCAGGGGATCCCCAGTAATTGATACCCTTATAGTATCACCAATCCCATTTAGTAACAGGTGCCCCATACCAACAGAAGACTTAACTGCAGCCCGCATAAAAGTTCCGGCTTCTGTAACTCCAAGGTGAAGGGGATAATCAACCCTTTTAGAAATTAACAGGTAAGCCTTAATCATTTTCTCTACTTCTGCAGCCTTTAAAGAAATAACTATATCCTTGAAATTTAATTCCTCCAGCAGCCTTACATGGCCCATGGCTGACTCTGCCAGGGCTTCAGCCGTTGGCGCACCATATTTTTCTAATATTGACTTCTCAACAGAGCCGGCATTAACTCCTATCCTGATGGGAACACCTTTATCCCGGGCAGAATTAACCACTTCTTTAACTCTTTCCCTGCTCCCTATATTTCCAGGATTTACCCTTACCTTGTCTACCCCTTCCTCCAGGGCTGTTAAAGCCAACCTGTGATTAAAGTGGATATCTGCTATAAGGGGAATATTTATTCTTTTTTTTATTGCTCCCAAAACCCCTGCAGCCTCTTCATCGGGAACAGCAACTCTAACCAGCTCACACCCTACTTCTTCCAGCAGCTTAATCTGTTTAACTGTAGCTTCAACATCCCTTGTATCTGTATTAGTCATAGACTGTATGCTTATTGTGGAACCTCCCCCTATAAGCACGTTTCCAGCCTTAACCTGTAATGTTTTATTTCTTTCCACCATTCGTCACCCTCATTTTTTTTACTGTGGTCAGAAAATATCCAGTCTTGCCAGGTCACTAAAAGCGATAAATACCATCAATAATATTAGAAGAGTAAAACCTATGAAATGAATAAAACTTTCCTTGTTTGGATCTACCGGTTTTCCCCTTATTCCTTCCAATAGGAAAAACATTAACCTGCTCCCGTCTAAAGCAGGAATTGGTAAAAGGTTTAACAACCCCAGGTGGATACTGAGAATCGCTGCCAAAGTCATCAGGTTAGAAACCCCTGTTTCAGCTACTTCCCCCACCATCTGAACAATACCTATAGGCCCGGCGACATCTGCTTCTATTTGACCGGTTATTATTTCACCAATACTTACTACTATAAACTGAGTAAACCACCAGGTGTTACTTATTCCCATACCGATAGAACTAAAAAGAGCATATTTCCTGGTCTCAGGAGCTATCCCTATAAGGCCCTTATCAGTCTGAGGATCTGGCTGGGGAACTACTGTAACCTCCATATTCTTATCATTTCTCTGGAAACTTATAGCTATTTCCTTTTCAGGATTATCGTTAATGATACCAACAACTTCATCCCATTTACCTACTTCTTTTTCATTAATGGCAGTTATCTCATCCCCTGTTTGCATGCCAACTTTAGATGCCTCACCCTCAGGAAGGACTTCTCCAATCCGGGTGGACTCACCTATAGGAACTCCAAATATAAAGAAATATATTAGAAAAAATAGTAGAATAGCTAGGACAAAATTCATTATAGGTCCGGCAACAATAACCGCAAACCTGTCCCTTAAGGATTTTCCCTGAAAACTATCTTCTTCATTTACTTCTTCAGGATCTTCCCCCTTTAAACGGCAAAACCCCCCCAGGGGCAAAGCTCGTAAAGAATATTTGGTGCCATCCTTTTCAAAAGAAAAGATCTTTGGGCCAAAGCCAATGGCAAACTCCAAAACACCGATACCTACCTTTTTAGCCACGATAAAATGCCCGAACTCATGAAAAAATATTAATAACCCAAAAATTATTATTGAAGCTACAAGGGTAGTCAAGCTACATCAACTCCTTACTTAAAATAAATCATTCTTAAAAAAAGATGCCTGTTCCCTTATTTCCATGTCAATTCTTTTAATGTCTTCTAAAGATGGTTCTAAAATTACTTTATGTTTATGCATTGCTTTCTCAATTATACAAGGTATATCCAGAAAAGAAATCTGTTCATTTAAAAATAATTCAACAGCTATTTCATTGGCTGCGTTCATCACCGCAGGCATGGTTCCTCCTGTTTCCCCTGCCTCATAAGCAAGCTTTAAGCATCTAAAAACTCTCGTATCAGGCTGTTCAAAGCTTAAAGTTTTGATCTTCCTCCAATCTAACCTTTTAAAATCATTTTGCCAACGCTTTGGGTAAGTCAGGGCATACTGTATGGGCACACCCATATCTGGTTCACCCAGTTGAGCCAGAACAGCACTGTCAATAAACTCTACCATTGAATGAATAATGCTCTGAGGATGAATAACAACTTCAATCTGTTCCAGGCCTAATCCAAAAAGAGCCTTTGCTTCCAGAACCTCCAGTCCTTTATTCATCAAAGTTGCTGAATCTATAGTAATCTTTTTACCCATAACCCAGTTGGGATGTTTCAAAGCCTGCTCCAACTTAACTCGGGATAAATCTTCCAGGCTATAACCTCTAAAAGGTCCCCCTGAAGCTGTCAAATATATTTTATAAATTTTGTTGTCTTTTTCACCTTGAAGACACTGAAATATAGCCGAATGCTCACTATCGATAGGGACAATATCTAAACCCTTATTTTTAGCCAGGGTCATAATCAACTCTCCCCCGGCTACCAAAGTTTCTTTATTGGCTAAAGCAATATTTTTTCCTTCTTCCAGGGCCAAAGCTGTCGGCCTTAATCCGCTAAACCCCACCAGGGCATTTACAATCCAATCTGCCCTGGAAATACCAACCATTTCTAAAAGTCCTTTTTCACCACCCAGGACCCTTACATTAGTATCCCTCAGCCTTTTTTCTAATTCCGGAACCAGCTCTTTTTTTGCTATAGCAATCATAGCAGGCTTAAATAACCTTGCCTGCTTTTCTAATAAATCAATATTTGACCCGGCAGCCAGGCCAGCTATAGTAAAGCGTTCGGGAAATTTATCTGCAACAGAAAGGGTTTGCTGACCTATAGAACCGGTAGAGCCAAGCAAAACCAAATGCTTTTTCATATATTTTCCCCCTAAATCCATAAAATTACAACACTTTAAGCACAATTTTTATATAAAAATATAAAATAGGCGCAACAAATAAAACGCTATCAAAACGGTCTAGAATCCCTCCATGACCGGGTATAATATCTCCCGAATCTTTTACCTTTAAACTTCTTTTTATAGCAGACTCAACAAGGTCTCCTGCCTGGCCAAAAATTGAAATCAACAATCCTGCCAGCAAAGCCGTTGAAAATGCAAAATTAATATAACCTCTAAATAATAATACAAATATAACAGTAACCGCTAATCCTCCTGCAGCCCCCTCTATGGTTTTATTAGGGCTCACCCGGGGAATAAGTTTATGCTTCCCCAAATAACTGCCTACAAAAAAAGCTGCTATATCATTAAGCCAGATGGCAATAAATAGCAATAGCGTATAAGTTAAACCTTCAGGTAAATCCCGAAGGACTATAAGAAACCCAAAAAGCCAGATAATGTATATCATGCCCCAGGAGGCAAATAATAAATCCCGCAGATTAAATTCATGAATAAAGACAAAATACAAAGAAAGAGGAAATAAAAGAAAAACTAAAAACATCTCCAGAACATAAGGAACGCCTGAGTATAACATAATAAAATATAGAAACGCTAACACAAAAGACAGATTTCTAGGAAAAGTATAGCTTCCTTTTAAAGAAAGCCTGTTATACTCCTCCAGTCCCAGTATAGCCAATACTAAAATAGCTATAGTGTAACTTATTCCTCCCATATATATAATAAATAGTGCTAAGGGTATCCCTATAATTCCACTTAATATTCGTTTCTTTAACACTTTAGCCTTTTATCCCTCCAAACTTCCGATTACGCCGCTGGAAATCGTAAACAGCCTGTAAAAAATGTGTTTTTTTAAAATCAGGCCAATAAATATCTGTAAACCATAGCTCGGTATAAGCTATTTGCCATAAGAGAAAATTACTTATCCTCAATTCACCGCTGGGCCTGATTAATAAATCAGGATCTGGGCATCCTTTTGTATATAGGTATTGGGAAATTATTTCTTCATCAATTTCCCCTTCTTTTATATCATCCCGAAGTAACAATTGAGAAATTTTTTTTACAGCCCTTACAATATCTCCCCTGCCTCCGTAATTCATGGCAAAATTAACAACCATACCTTCGTTTCCCTTGGTTCTTTTTATGGCATCTTCAAGTGCTCTTCTTGTATTTTCTGGAAGTTCTTTAATTAGTCCTAAAACCCTGATTTTTACGTTATTGGCACAAAGTTCTTCTATTTCTTTTTGGAGATATTCTTCAGGAAGCTTCATTAGAAACTTTACTTCGCTCTTGGGCCTTTTCCAATTTTCTGTGGAGAAAGTATATAAGGTTAATATTTTAACTCCAATTTCCCTGGCAATTCGTATGGTTTCTCTTAAAGAATCAATTCCTGCCCTATGCCCGGCAATCCTTGGCAGACCTCTTTTCCTGGCCCAGCGGCCGTTTCCATCCATTATAATAGCAACATGATAAGGTATACGTTCTTGATCTATTAACTGGTATAATTGTTTCCCTTTCTCCTCAAGGTCCATTCTTCCGCCTCCTTATAAACAAACCCCCTCTTTCTGAGGGGGCCTGCATCGTTAATAAGATAATTAGATAATTGCCTGCAAGGTTTCCCTGCTGTAACATTATATCTTATATATGCAGTATCTTATTTTGCTTATACTAACCTCACCTTTTACTTCATTTTGGATGAACTAAATAATTGAATTAAGCAAATAAATCTTTATACTTCCATTATTTCATTTTCCTTATTTCCAACAGTTTTATCTATTTCTGCAATATATTTGTCCGTAAGTTTTTGAACATCATCTTGCAGGCGTTTTAAATCATCCTTTGTAATGTCACTGCTTTTTTCCATTTTCTTTAGCTGATCATTAGCTTCTCTGCGAATGTTTCGTACAGCTACCCGTCCTTCTTCTGCTTTATTTTTTACCATTTTAACCAGTTCTTTTCTTCTTTCTTCTGTGAGCTGAGGTATCGGAAGCCGAATAACGTTACCGTCATTATTTGGAGTTAATCCCAGGTCAGATTTCAAAATAGCCTTTTCAACATCTCCGATTATATTTTTATCCCAGGGCTGAACCATCAAAAGCCTGGGTTCCGGAGCACTTACGGTTGCCAGTTGGTTCAATGGAGTTGCCGTTCCGTAATAATCTACTGTAATCTTATCCAGAAGCGAAGGAGTTGCACGTCCTGCTCTTATATAGCTAAAATCTCTTTTTAAAGACTCCACAGCTTTACTCATATTATCTTCTGTTTTACTAAACACTTCATCAGCCATCTTATTATTTACCTCCTTAGCTTATAAAAGTACCGATTTTTTCGCCCATTATAGCTTTAATAATATTATCCGACTTTAACTGAAATACAATCAAAGGGATGTTGTTATCCATACACAGGGTAGCAGCTGTGGAATCCATGACCCCTAAACTCATGTTTAAAACTTCCATGTAAGTAAGTTCAGTAAATTTTCTAGCTGTGGGGTTAGTTATGGGATCATCTTCATATACAGCATCTACCTTGCCCTTTGCCAGCAAAATAGCTCCTGCTTCTATTTCAGCCGCCCTTAAAGCAGCTGCCGTATCTGTAGAAAAATAAGGGTTACCGGTGCCACCGGCAAATATTACTACCCTGCCTTTTTCCAGGTGCCTAATAGCCCTGCGTCTAATATAAGGTTCTGCAACCTGACGCATTTCTATAGCTGTCTGGACTCTGGTATCAATATCATTTTGTTCAAGGGCATCTTGGAGTGCCAGGGCATTAATAACTGTTGCCAACATTCCCATATAATCAGCTGTAGCTCTATCCATCCCCCGGGCACCTGCAGGAGCGCCCCTCCATATATTTCCTCCTCCTACAACTATGGTTACTTGTACATTTATCTTCTGTATATCCTTTAGTTGTTCTGCAATACAGAGGAGAACTTCAGGGTCAATTCCAAATCCAGTTTTTCCTGCTAAAGCTTCGCCACTAAGTTTTAAAATAACTCTCTTGAATTTGGGTGTCGTCCCCATCCATTGATACCTCCAGTCTGTCCTTAAAAATATTCTACATTTTTAATAAAAATTCCTTGTTTAAGCTTGAATTATTTGTTTGCAAAATCAGAAAATGTAAAGAGATGATTTAAGAAAAAAAGCACAAATGTGCTTTTTTAAAGGTTATTCTGTACTGATTATGTCTTCTACTTCTTTTGCAAGGTCATTTTCTTTTTTTTCTAGGCCTTCGCCCATAACAAACCGGGTAAAACGCCTTATAGTAATATTTTCACCTAATTTTGCAATCTTTTCTTTGAGCAGATCCATAATCTTAAAGTCTGTGTCTCTTATAAAATCTTGTTCCAATAAACATATTTCTTGATAATATTTATCCATTTTTCCCTCAACGATTTTGTCTACAATCTTTTCGGGTTTACCCTCCGATAATGCCTGGTTTTTAAATATTTCACTCTCTTTATTTACTACTTCTTCCGGCACTTCCTCCCTCGAAATATATTGTGGATTAGAAGCAGCAATCTGCATACATAGATCCCGGACAAACTGTTTGAACTCATCATTTTTGGCTACAAAATCTGTTTCGCAATTAACCTCCAGAAGAACCCCGATTTTACCACCCATATGAATATATGCATCTACACATCCTTCAGATGTTATCCGCCCAGATTTTTTAGCCGCTGAAGATAATCCTTTCTCTCTAAGGATAGTAATAGCTTTATCCAGATTACCTTCGGCCTCTAACAGGGCTTTTTTACAATCCATCATTCCTGCTCCTGTTTTATCTCTAAGTTCTTTGACTAGAGCAGCTTTTACCATCACTAAAACCTCCTAAATAATATGTAATTAAAATGTTTTGAAAGGTAAAAAAGCAAGGGTAAGCGTTAACCTACCCTTACTCATAATACATTATTATTTTTTACTCTGTAACTTCAATCTTTTCTTCTTTATCTTCTTTACCTTCTTCAGTTATCTCATCATCTTCCATCTGCATTCCCTGCTTACCTTCTAAAACAGAATCAGCCAGCTTGCTGGTTATTAACTTAACAGCTCTAATAGCATCATCATTACCTGGAATAACAAGATCAATCTCATCAGGATCACAATTAGTATCTACAATAGCTACTATAGGAATCCCCAGTTTCCTTGCTTCCGCTACGGCAATTCTTTCTTTGCGGGGATCAATAATGTATACAGCAGTAGGAAGCTCTTTCATATGTTTAATTCCACCAAGAAACTTTTCTAGTTTTTCTTTTTCATGCTTAAGCCTTATGACTTCTTTTTTTGGAAGGACTTCAAACAATCCATCCTCTTCCATCTTATCTAAATCAAACAAACGATCAATTCTTTTACGAATGGTTTGAAAGTTAGTCAACATGCCTCCCAACCACCTTTGATTAACATAAAACATGCCACATTTTTCAGCTTCTTTTTGAACCGATTCCTGTGCCTGTTTTTTTGTCCCAACAAACAGAACCTTTTCTCCCCGAGAAGCTATATCTTTAAAATAATTATATGCTTCATCAATTCTCTTTACTGTTCTTTGTAAGTCAATGATATAGATACCATTACGCTCAGTAAAGATGTAATTTTTCATCTTGGGATTCCATCTGCGAGTTTGATGGCCAAAATGAACACCAGCTTCAAGTAATTGTTTCATGGACACTACAGCCAATTTTGCACCTCCTCCCTAGGTTTTATGCCTCCGCTTTTTTCATCTTCTCAGAAAATCGCCTTATTAAAAGGCAACACCCTATTCTGAGAATCCACAAAGCGTGTGTTTTTACATCTTTTGTAGTATATCACAATTTATATTTTTTAGCAATAAATTTAGACGTCTCATCATTCTTCCTCCAGGCTATCTTCTATATCAATTGTAACCAGTATGCTGAACCACTCAAAAGGCTTTACCGTTAAGCTTTTCCCCTTGTATTCCTCCTCTAATGTTTTTTTAACAATTTTATATGAATAGGCTCCTAAATCCCTAGAAAGCTCCTCATTATCTATACCATCTATAATATTATATATCCCTGCTTCTATATTATCTTTTAACATGTGCTCCAGGTTGGATACGAATTCTTCCGGAAGCTCAAAAGATACCCCGGCAATTTCTAGTTTACCCGTAGTAAATTGACCTTCTAGTTGCTTTTCCACAATTCCCGGAACCTCTTCTTTAGCCTCACCCATATAATAGGGAATCTGTTGATTGGTAAATGCTGTTACCTGTTTTTCTACGGTACTGGCAACCTCTTCACTATTTATGTAAACTACTACCCCTTCTTGAGATATAAAACCCAAAATGATTGAACTGAGAAGTAAAAATGTAACTAGTCCCGCTATAAAACCAACCATCAGGGATTTAAAATGAAAAAAATTTTTTTTCTTCTTTCTCAAAAATAACACCTCTAGCTTATTATGCCTTTTTTAGGAAAATTTATTTATTTTTTTACTTTCAATTTTAAATTATTAATAACTATCCACAAAAATGACATTTCTTTACCTTGAACAAAAAATAAAAAAGGTAGCAAGTAAGCTACCCTTTAATAAGATCTAATCAAATATTATTTTTCCCAACAGAAAATTTTTTTAATATTATTTCTTTATTTTTTTTAATTCATCCAATAAAAAGTCATTTAAGACTTTAATATATGTCCCTTTCATACCTAATGACCTTGACTCAATCACACCGGCACTTTCAAATTTCCGTAAAGCATTTACAATAACCGACCTGGTTATTCCTACCTGATCTGCTATTTTACTTGCTACAAGAAGTCCCTCTTTACCCTTTAACTCCTCGAAAATGTGTTCTATAGCCTCCAGTTCGGAATAAGATAAAGTGCCTACGGCTAATTGTACTATTGCCTTACTTCTGGCTTCCTCCTCTACTTTTTCCGCTCTTTCCCTTAAAATTTCCATTCCTACAACTGTAGCCCCTGTTTCTGCCAAAATAACATCTTCTGATTCAAAAGGTTCGGCAAATCTGGCTAAAAGTAAAGTTCCTAAACGTTTACCCCCACCAACGATAGGTACAATTGTACTTAATTTATTGGTAAATAAACACTGCTCATCTAAAAAAACACATGAATTTGACTTTTGTTTTGAATTTACCCTTGTATCATCAATGTTCATTAGTGATTCATTATAACCCTCAGGAAAAGTATTTTCATTTAAAACTTCATTAATCATAATTTCGCATTCAAACTCTTTTACAAGGGAATGACCCAGTATAGTTCCCTGGCGACTAGCAATATAGACATTCGCATTTATTACATCCCTTAGTACTTCAGCAATTTCTTTAAAGTCTACATGCTGCCCAGCAGACTTTTGTAGTATACTATTAATTTGCCTGGTCTTTTCCAGTAAGCCCTCCATTATTTCAACTTCCTTTCCGCTTATAGAATATACTTACTGAGATCCTTATCCTTGACAATGTCTTTTAAAGTTTCTTTTACATAATCTGAATTTATATTTATTTCTTTTTCACCTAATTCGGGAGCTTCAAAAGATAACTCTTCCAATAGTTTTTCCAATATTGTTTGCAGCCTGCGAGCCCCAATATTTTCCATTTGCTCGTTTAAAATATATGCTAATTCAGCAATTTCATCTACGGCATCATCAGAAAAATTTAACCTTAAGCCTTCTGTTGACAGCAATGCTACATACTGCTTAATTAAAGCATTTTCCGGCTGGACTAAAATTTGTTTAAAATGCTCTTTATCCAAGCTGTTTAGTTCTACCCTGATAGGAAATCTTCCCTGCAGTTCAGGGATCAGGTCCGAGGGTTTTGCTGTATGAAAAGCCCCTGCGGCAATGAAAAGTATATAATCTGTTTTTACCGGTCCATATTTAGTCATAACGGTAGAACCTTCAACAATAGGAAGAATATCTCTCTGCACTCCTTCTCGAGATACATCGGGACCGGTTGAGGAATCTTTTCCTGAAACCTTATCTATTTCATCCAAAAATATTATGCCCGATTGTTCAGCCCTTTGTAAAGCTTCATTTGTTGCTTCGTCCATATCAATTAGCTTTTGCGCTTCCTCTTGTAACAGTATTTTACGGGCCTGACTAATAGTTACCTTTCTCTTCTTTTTTTTCTTGGGCATCATGTTACCTAAAATATCTTGAAAGTTTATCCCCATTTCCTCTACCCCTTGCCCTGAAAAAATTTCTACAACAGGAGAGGAGATATCTTCTACTTCAATTTCAATATATTTATCTTCTAAATTTCCAGATTTTAAATCCTCCCGGAACTGTGCCCTTCTTTTATGAATATAAATCTCTTCTTCCTTTTCTTCTGATTCAGTCTCGCTTTCGTTTTCTTCTTCACCGGAAATATTCTGGAATAAAGCACCTAGAGGATTTTGAAATGTTCTTTCCTTCCTGGGAGTAGGAACTAAGATATCCAGGATGCGCTTTTCTACCATTTCTTTTGCTTTGCCTTCTACCCCTTCCATTTTTTCTGCTTTAATGATTCTTATAGATGTTTCTACTAAATCCCGTATCATAGTCTCTACATCTCGTCCTACATATCCAACTTCAGTAAACTTTGTAGCCTCAACTTTAACAAAAGGAGCATTAACTAGCCTGGCCATTCTTCGAGCAATTTCTGTTTTACCTACTCCGGTAGGACCAATCATAATAATATTTTTCGGAATAACTTCATCTTGTAATTCCAGGGGCAGTCTTTTCCTACGATACCTATTACGCAAGGCCACTGCTACACTTTTCTTTGCCTTATCTTGACCTATTATATATTTATCTAATTCTTGAACGATTTGTCTGGGTGTTAAATTTTCCATATGTTTATTCCTCCTAAAAAATAAAAGACGGGAACGTCAAAAAAATGATGGCAGAAAATACTAAAATATTTATAAAATTTCAAAAATTTAGAATAAAAATTTTATAAATATAGATCTTCTACAGCTATTTCATGGTTGGTATATACGCATATATCAGCAGCCATAGAAAGAGAGTCCTTGGCTACTTCCCCAGGTTGAAGGTTAGTGTGCTTCAACATAGCCCTAGCTGCAGCCAGGGCATAACCTGCACCTGAACCAACGGCAGCCACATTATCATCTGGCTCGATAACTTCACCGGTGCCTGAAATAATTAAAAGGCTTTCTACATTAACTACAATTAACAAGGCCTCTAACCGACGCAAATACTTGTCGGTTCTCCATTCTTTTGCAAGTTCCACAGCAGCTCTTTTCATGTTTCCCTGGTATTTATGCAGTTGCTCCTCAAACTTTTCAAAAAGCGTAAAAGTATCAGCTACAGAGCCGGCAAAACCAGCTATAACTTTATTGCTGTATATCTTTCTAATTTTAACAGCCTTTCTTTTCATAATCATGTTTTGGCCAAAAGTTACCTGACCATCTCCGGCTATTGCTGCCTTATTACCTTTTTTTACAGCAACTATAGTTGTACCTTTAAACATAGTTTTCCTCTTTAAATAATTAATTTCTCCAGACCCTTTATTTCGTACTTTACTAGGCCCTGGGATGTGCAGAGTTATAAATAATTTTAACATTTTCCTTCGTCAAATGGGTATATATTTGAGTAGAAGATAGATTCACATGCCCAAGTAATTCCTGTACAGTTCTTAAATCAGCCCCGGCATCTAGAAGGTGAGTAGCAAATGAATGTCTTATGGTGTGGGGACTGGCTTTAGTTTTTACAGAAGCTTTCTTTATGTATTTTTCTATAATTCTCCTAATACTCCTGTCTGACAGTCGAAAGCCGTACTTATTTAAAAAAATTGCTTTTTCAAATGATCCATCTTTTCTTTTTTCTAAAAGTTTAGTCCGGCTTAACTCAAGGTAGGAACGAAGGGAGCTTTCTGCATATTTGCCAATCAAAACAAATCTTTCTTTATTCCCCTTGCCCTTTACTTTTAATAATCTGGAATCTAAGTCTATACTCTCCAAGCTGAGCCCTACCAACTCACTTACTCTTATACCGGCTGCATAAAGAGTTTCCATTATAGCCCTATCCCGGCTGCCTAAGACAGTATTTGTATCTGGCGACTCTATCAGAGTAATAATTTCAGTTAAATATAAAAATTTGGGTAGACTTTGCCCTCTCTTGGGAGTAAAAAAAGACAACCTTTCATTTACAGCCATACTGTTTTCCCGGTTTATATACCGAATTAAAGAACGTATAGCAGAAAGTTTTCGGGCAACAGTAGTTCGGGCGTAACCCTTTTTCTGTAAAGCAGAAAGAAAATGTCGTATAACCAAGTGGTCCATATTTTGAAGACTACTTCCTTGCTGTTCCAGGAACATGGAAAATTGTTTCAGGTCTTCTAAATATTTTCGTTGCGTCCATTCTGATGCATTTTTTTCTATTTTTAAGAAGCTAATAAAGTTTTCAAGTATATCTCCCACTTTAACACCCTCTTTTTTTAAAATCTTACCATATCATCTGCCTTTATGCAAGAATATTTGTATCCCTTCTAACACGCTTGTAAAGATCAAAATTTAATTTAATATATTTTGATCTTTAATATAGTCCTCCATAGCCTTTAAGGCTTTTTTTGAATAATAGGCTTTTCTTTCCTTTCCCTTAACCTTTATTTCCGGTGCAGGTAGCAGTCCAAAATTTACATTCATAGGCTGGAAATTTTTAGGGCTAGCTGTGGTTATATAATGACATAAAGCACCATGCGCTGTAGTGGGAGGGAATATTAAGGGATCCTTACCTTTAACCAAAAGAGAAGCATTTATGCCTGCTATAAGGCCGGAGGAAGTAGATTCCACATAACCTTCTACCCCTGTTAATTGACCGGCAAATAATAAATTAGGCCTGTCTTTTAGCTGCAAGGTTGGGCTCAATACTTCTGGTGAGTTTATAAAAGTATTTCGGTGCATAACCCCAAAGCGGAGAAATTCAGCATTCTCTAAACCAGGGATTAAACGAAAAACCCGCTCTTGTTCAGGCCAGGTCAGGCTGGTTTGAAAACCTACCATATTATACAATGTTTCAGAAAGATTGTCCTGCCTCAATTGTGCAATAGCGTAAGCCTGTTCCCCGGACCGGGGATCTTCCAACCCAACTGGCTTTAAAGGACCAAAAAGAAGGGTTTTATACCCCCGGGAAGCCATCTCTTCTACAGGCATACAACCTTCAAAATACACTTCCTTTTCAAACTCTTTTTTTTGGTGTCGTTCAGCATCAGTTAAAGCCTTCCAAAAACGATTATATTCCTCTTCATTCATAGGACAGTTGAGGTAATCTGCCGTACCCTTACCGTAACGGGAAGCCCGAAACACTTTTTCCATATTTATTGACTCCCTGGTTACTATAGGAGCAGCAGCATCAAAGAAATACAGGTACTCACTTCCTGTAATCCCTTTTATTTCTTCAGCCAGCACCTCAGAAGTAAGAGGGCCTGTGGCGATTATTACTGGCTTATCAGTTTCAGGAATTTTTTCTGCTTCCTCTCTTCTTAATTCCACCAGGGGATTCTCTTCCAGTGTTTCTGTAATTTGTCGGGCAAAAAGCTCCCTGTCTACGGCAAGGGCACTGCCAGCAGGAACACGGCTTTTATCTGCAGAAGACATAATTAAAGAGTTTAGCCTACGCATTTCCTCCTTTAAAAGACCTGCCGCATTTTCCAGATCCATAGACCTTAAAGAATTACTGCACACCAGTTCCGATAACATGCCTGTATGATGAGCCGGAGTCATTTTTTCAGGCCGCATCTCATAAAGAATAACTTTGGTGCCCCGGGAGGCAGCCTGCCAGGCTGCCTCACTTCCGGCGAGCCCTCCACCAATTATAATAATTTCATCTTTCATATATTTAGTTCCTCCCGTTATTTACTTTCTTGTTTATTTTTTTTTTCATCCCTTTGAAAGTCACATTCCTTGTTCAGGCATCTCAGTGTAAGTTTTTGTTTGCTCCTCTTTTCTACCAGTACTGAATCACAATATGGGCACTTTTCATTAACGGGTCGTTGCCAGGATACAAACTCACAATCCGGATAACTGCTGCAGCCGAAAAACGTCCTGCCTTTTTTCGTTTTCTTTTCTACTACTTCTCCGCCGCAAACCGGACATTTTACCCCTGTTTCCTTTAAAATTGGCTTTGTATTTCTGCATTCAGGAAAACCAGGGCAGGCTAAAAATTTACCATATCGTCCGTGCTTATACACCATTTGTCTGCCACATTTTTCACACACCTCATCACTTACCTCGTCCTGTATTTCTATTTCCTCCATTTCCTTTTCTGCGTATTGTATGGTTTTTTGAAAAGGAATGTAGAAATTGTCTATCACTTCAATCCAACGGACATTTCCTTCTTCAACTAAATCCAATTTATCCTCCAGGGAGGCTGTGAATTCTACATTTATGATATCAGGAAAAAATTCCTTCATTAGATCTACGACTATTTGTCCCAGTTCCGTAGGAACAAGATTTTTCTTTTCTTTTAAGACATATCCCCGGGCCTGTATAGTATCTATTGTAGGAGCATAAGTGGATGGACGCCCAACACCTTTCTCTTCAAGGGTCTTAACCAGGGAAGCTTCGGTGTACCGGGGAGGAGGTTGCGTAAAATGCTGTTGGGGTTTCAGTTTAATTAAATTTAGTTCCTGGCCTTCTTCTAATTCCGGTAAAACCCTGTCTTCTTCCCTTTCATCTATACCTAAATTATCATAAATAACTAAAAATCCAGGAAACTTGACAGTGGAACCTGTAGTTCTAAATAAATAATTGTAAGCTTTTATATCTACCGTAACCATGTTAAATACAGCATGACTCATCTGGCTGGCGAGAAACCTTTCCCAGATCAATTTATATAAGCGATACTGGTCTTTGGTAAGATGTCCTTTTATATCATCTGGATTTCTGAAAGTTGAAGTAGGACGAATGGCTTCATGAGCTTCCTGGGCCCCTTTTTTAACTTTGTACACTCTGGGCTTGGCAGGGTAATAATCTTCACCGTATTTTTTTAATATATAATTCTTCGCCTCTTCCCGGGCTGTGTCGGATATTTTAGTAGAATCAGTTCTTATATAAGTTATAAGACCAACAGTACCTTCTTTTTTTATGTTTATACCTTCGTAAAGCTGCTGAGCTATAGACATTGTTTTGCGAACAGTAAACCCTAACCTGCTGGAAGAATCCTGCTGCAAGCTGCTGGTTGTAAAAGGAGGTGCCGGGTTTCTTTTCCGTTCCCTCTTTTTAATACTGTTTATTACATACTTTGCCTGGGTTAATTCTCCTATGATGTCATTTACCATGTTTTCATCAGTGAGTTTTATTTTGCTTTTATCCATTCCCCTGAACTGGGCCAAAAAGGAATCCGCCTTTCCCCCAGGGGTTAGCTGGGCTGTCAAGGACCAGTACTCTTCAGGAACAAAAGACCTAATTTCTTCTTCCCGATCACAAATCAAACGTATAGCCACCGACTGTACTCTGCCGGCGCTAAGTCCTTTCTTTACCTTTTTCCATAACAAAGGACTAATTTTATAACCTACTAAACGGTCCAATATGCGTCTGGCCTGCTGGGCTTCTACCCGGTTTTTATCAATCTTTCTTGGCTTTTTAAAAGCATCTTTAACTGTATTTTTGGTAATTTCATGGAACTCTACCCGGCAGGGTTCATCTTCGTTTACCTCCAAAGCTTTCATTAAATGCCAGCTAATAGCCTCTCCTTCCCTGTCAGGGTCTGCTGCGAAGAAGACCTTCTTAGCTTTTTTCCTGGCCGTTTTTAGTTTTTTTAAAATTTCTCCCTTTCCCCTAATAGTAATATACTTTGGTTTATATTTTTTTTCAGTATCAATCCCAATTTGGCTTTTGGGCAAATCTATTACGTGGCCCATGGAAGCTTCAACTTTATAATTTTTTCCTAAGAATTTTTTTATAGTTCGCGCTTTGGCAGGTGATTCAACTATGACTAGATACATTTATGCACCTCCGATAAGTTTAAACCTGATAAATTATATATATACTATACTTTTTGCATATAGTTAATACATTTTTTTAAGCTTTTTGAAAATATTTTCCTATTAACTGCCTGACCGCTCCCTTTAACTCTAAACTTGTTAGTAGGGAATTTAGTTTTTGAGAAGAAAGCTTGTTTCTCTTTAGAATCTCATCTATATGCATCGGCTGTGGATCAAGAACAGCCAATAATCTTTTCTCCTCATCGGTATAATCTGCAAAATTGTACTGCAATCCTGATTCGTCTGTGAAATCATAACCCATTTCTTGAACAATGTCTAGAGGGTTTCCTACCATAACTGCTCCCTCTTTTATCAGTTTATTACATCCTCTGCTATAGGGACTATCTATATTACCCGGCACAGCAAAAACATCTTTTCCCTGTTCTAAGGCATAATCTGCAGTAATTAGAGCTCCACTCTTTTCTGCAGCTTCTACTACTACCAGGCCATACGCCAATCCACTGATAATGCGGTTTCTCCTGGGAAAATTTCCAGCAGCCGGTGGAGTCCCCGGCGGAAACTCCGAAATCAATGCTCCCTCCTTGACAATTTCTCTGGCCAAATTAATGTTTTGACGGGGATAAATCACATCAATTCCACATCCTAATACAGCAACTGTCCTGCCTCCTGAATCCAGGGTTGAACGATGAGCAAAAGTATCAATGCCCCGGGCCAGACCACTTACTATAGTAAAACCAAAACGGGTTAAAGACCCTGCTATTTTAGTCGCTACTCTTTTCCCATAAGATGTATATTTCCTGGTTCCAACTATACCTACAACCTTTTGATCCTGGAAATTAAATTCCCCCTTTACATATAATAAAGCCGGGGGATAATGTATATACTTTAAAACCTGGGGGTAATTTTCATCTTCATAAGTTATAACTTTTATATCGTTATCCTGTAGCTGTTTTAACTTGATGGATAAATCTATGTTTTTTCTTTCTTTTTCAATTTGAGAAGCGATCTTTTGGCTTATTCCTTCAACTTCGACAAACTGCTCCCGGGATGCATGCCAGGCTTTTTGCGCTGTACCAAAATGATTTATTATATTTAATATTCTTTTTGGCCCAAGACAGGATATTGAACTTAACCCTACCCAGTATTTTTTATAAGTCAATTATGACACCTCATAAATTAAGAATGTTTCCTGCTTTACATTCGACAGTTTGTAAATTATTCCTTCTTAATTTGCAAAATATTACTCATTACATGAAAAGAAAAAAATATTTGGGTAGACATCATTTTTATGAAAGCGTCTACCCAAATATTAATGGTAAAGAAATTATAAAATTATTTTTTAATCATGTGGGTTGAAATATTCGAAGTCTTTATTCTCCCAGTTACGAATAGTTATCTTGTCGGAAGACAAGGATATAATATATTCGGAAAGCATAGGAATTTTCCCAAATCCCTCGGGTGCATTTACTATAAAGGTCGGTATCGCTAAGCCTGAAGTATGCCCTCTTAAGCTATTCATTATTTTTATACCATCCTCTACAGGGGTCCTGAAGTGAGCTGTTCCCCTAACGCCCTTGGCATGGAAAATATAATAAGGCTTGACCAGGATTTTAAGCAATTCATGATTTAATTTTTTCATTACATGTGAATCATTATTAATATCTCTCAAGAGAACTGCCTGATTTCCCAGGGGCACCCCAGCTTTAGCTAGCTTAAAACATGCCTTACGGGAGGCCTCAGTCACTTCTTTAGGGTGATTAAAGTGAACGTTTACGTAAACAGGAGCATGCTTTTCCAGTATGGTGCAGAGCTCATCATCTACCCTCATGGGCAGCGTCACAGGTGTTCGGGTTCCCAAACGTTTGATTTCAACATGAGGTATCTCGTCAAGCTGGGTTAACAGCCAGTCTATTTCTTCATTAGAAAGCATAAAAGCATCTCCACCGGTTAGCAGAATGTCTCTCAATTCTTCATTTTCTCTAATATATTTTAATGCTTCTTCAATTTTTTCCCTTGGGGCTGGAGTGTCTAATTCGCCAATATTTCTTCTTCTCTGGCAGTGCCTGCAGTACATGGCACACTGGTTAGTAACGTTTATGATAAGACGATCCGGATATCTCCTGGTAATAGCCGGAGCAGGAGACGTAAATTCTTCCGCCATAGGATCATCCTGTCCCAAGTTATTTGTATATTCTAAAAGTGACGGTATCGATTGTTTACGTATAGGACATCCAGGGTTATCATTATCTGCTAAGCTTAGATAGTAAGGGGAAACAGCCCATCGATACCTGCCTTCTATCATTTTAATAGCATTTTTTGCTTCTTCACTTATATTTATTATTTTTGCCAGGGTTTCTACATTATATATCCTGTTTTCAATCTGCCACTGCCAACTCTGCCAGTCTTCCTCTGTAGCATTCAATATATATTTTATTCTTTTCTTATTTTCTTTAAAAGTATCTTCCAGGTTTAAGCCGGCTTCAATTTTACCCTGAGCTTCCATATAGTCATTAATATAACTCTTCAACTCCCTGGCCCTTTCCAAAGCCAATTCACGCCTTTCTTCCAGAGAACAATTATTTATTTCTTCTACCAAAGCCAACACCCCTTGTGCAAAATATTTCTCTCGTGTCAATAAATAAACCATTACAAGTATAGCATAAAAATATTTTTTTTTAAATTATAACAAAAGTTCTGGATATTTCTCATAAAAAAACTGACCCTAAAGCCAGTTAAAAAAAAAGATAAAAGCAATGCCACAATAACTATACTTTTTCTTTGTTTACCTTAACAATTTGATTTTTCTCATTGACCAATATAGTTTTTACTTCAAAACCTTTTAATTGTTCTTCTCCTACCAAGGAATAAGTAATAATTATAACCAGGTCCCCGGGATGAGCCAGACGGGCCGCAGCACCATTTAGGCAAATGTCACCGGAACCGGCTTCCCCTTCTATAACATAAGTTTCAAACCTGGCGCCATTATTAATATTAACTACATGAACCTGTTCATAAGGCAGTATATCAGCCTCTTCTAGTAATTTTTTATCTATAGTAATACTGCCGTTATAATTTAAATCTGCATCGGTAACTGTAGCACGGTGAATTTTTGACTTAAACATGTGACGAAACATCATTACACCTCCACTATAACATTATCTATAAGACGAGTTTTCCCTATTTTAACAGCCAGGGCAATCAATATTTCTCCCCTTAACTCTTCTAACCTCTCCATTTCTTTTGTATCTACTATTTCTACATATTCTATTTCTACCAGGGGTTCCTGATTAATAAGCTGTTCCACGGCTGAAATTACTTCTTGGCTTTTTCGTAATCCCTGTTCTATAAGTTCTTCCGCCCTGGTTAAGCTTCTATATAAGGCCAGCCCAGCCTCCCTTTCCTTTTCAGAAAGATAATGATTCCTGGTACTCATGGCTAATCCATCAGGCTCCCTTACAGTAGGCATAATTACCAGTTCAAGATTCATATTGAGATCTTCCGACATTTTCCTAAGTACCAGCGCCTGCTGGGCATCCTTCTGCCCAAAATATGCTTTGTCCGGCTCTACCAGGTTGAATAATTTTGTTACCACTGTAGTAACTCCCCGGAAATGTCCCGGCCGATTTCTACCGCAAAGACCCTCCGTTAATATTTCAACATCTACAAAAGTAGCATATCCTTTAGGGTACATGTCGCTATCTGAAGGAGAAAAAATAATATCGACGTTTTCTTCTTCACATAAGCGGGCATCCCTGGTTAAATCCCTGGGATATTCTTCAAAGTCTTCCCCCACACCAAACTGAATTGGATTCACATATATACTCACCACAACAAAGTCACAGTCATCCCTTGCACCTTTAACCAGGGAAAGATGCCCCTCATGAAGATAACCCATAGTAGGAACAAGCCCTATAGTTTGACCCCATTGCTTCACCTGTCTGATTTTCTCTTTAAGCTCCGTAATAGACCTGATGACCTGCACTAATATCTCCCCTTATTCCAGTAATTGCTTTATATCTTCTTCCCCCAGGTCGAAGATATGCTCCTTACCGGGAAACTGACCTTCTTTAACTTCTTTTACATAATCTTTAATACCCTCTATCATGTTCTCTCTCAAGTTTAGATACTGTTTAACAAATTTCGGCCTGAATTCATCAAATAAGCCCATTACGTCGTGGAATACCAGAACCTGACCGTCACACTCCTTGCCTGCTCCAATTCCTATAACAGGGATGGAAACTGTAGAAGCTATAAAACCGGCTAACTGCCAGGGAACACACTCCAAAACTACAGCAAATGCCCCTGCTTCTTCTAATGCTTTGACATCCTTAACCATTTTCTTTGCTACCTCTTTATCCTTACCCTGGACTTTATATCCCCCCAGCTGACCCACAGATTGAGGTGTTAAACCCAGGTGTCCCATAACCGGAATACCAGCATCTACAATACCTTTAACCGCTTCTATTATTTCCGTTCCGCCTTCCAACTTAACTGCCTGAGCTCCTGTTTCTTGAATAAGACGTCCAGCGTTCTTTAAAGCTTCATCCCGGTTAACCTGATAAGACATAAAAGGCATATCCATAACTACCATAGAACTTTGGGATCCTCTTACTACGGCTTTACCATGATGGATCATTTCCTCCAGGGTTACAGACAGGGTATCTTTGTAACCTAACACCACCATACCCAGGGAATCCCCAACAAGAATCATGTCTATTCCAGCTTCATCAACTGTTTTTGCCTGGGAATAATCATAAGCAGTAAGCATAGTGCTCTTTTCGCCCTTCTGTTTTTTTTGCCTTAAATCAAAAGTAGTAATTCTTTTAGCCATTTTTATTTACCTCCAAAACTTTTATTAGCTGTTGGGATTGCTCTCGGTTAATAGTTCCCTTTTCTAAAGCTACTTTAACTGTATATTTCCCCAATTCACCATAAACAGGCACTATTTCCGGCATCTCTCTTTCCATGACTTTAAGGTGGTCCCTTATAGTAGAGTAATCTCCCCTAGCGATAGGACCGGTAAGCCCTTCCGGAACACCTACCTTTTCTATGTTTTTCATTGTTCCTTGAATAAGAGGCAGTAAAGCTGCCAGAGCCTTATCTTTGTCCACCCCGATATCCTCCATCATGGCCAGTCCCAGTCGGACAATGGCTACAAAATAGTTGGATACTACGCAGGCTGATGCATGGTATAGGGGCTTCAATTCTGTTGGTATTTCCACCAGATGGCCCTGTAAATCTGCAATCATTTTCCTTGCAAAGGGCAGCCCCCTTTCATCTCCCTCCACTGCAAAGTAGGACCCGGGTAAATTTCTTATTCCTGCTTCTGGGCCAGGAATAGTCTGGAGAGGGTGAACAGATAAAGTATAGGCTCCTTTATCCCTTGCAAAACTTAATATTTCAGAACTGTGGGAGCCGCTGGTATGAATCACCAAATCTCCTTTTTTAAAACCCCCGGATTCGGCTATTGTTTTGCATACTTGTGCAATTACCAGATCTGGAGTCGTAATAAAAATAATATTTGCTTGATTTAAAAGAGGAAAAATTTCTGTGTAACCCTTTGTTCCTATTATTTCCGCTCCTCTGCTTGTAGATTCCCTGGTACGGCTGATTATTCCTGCAACATTATAACCCTTTTCTTTTAAAGAAGCTCCTATAGTTATCCCTACATTACCAGCTCCAACAATAGCTATACTGTTCATTTGATCCATCCTTTTTTAAAAATAGCAAATTTTTCCTGTAAAATAACAAATGCCTTCCTGACCAAGTCAAGAAGGCATAGATACACCTCAAAAAAATAATCTCCTTCTGTCCCGGTCCAAAATTTGGCTCCAGGCAGTTACTACCTAAATTATTCTTTTTATATGCTACTTAAATTATAAGTCGCTTTAAGTGAAAATTCAAGAAAAAAGTGTAAAAAATATTGTTTAAGTTACTTTTTTATGCAAAATATTTTTTAAAAGCTTTACCCCCTCCTGCACATCCCCAAAATCTACCATTTCCGATGGTGTATGAATATATCGACAGGGTATGGACATAACTCCTGAAGGAACGCCTTCTCGGGTAAGATGAATAGCACCGGAATCCGTTCCTCCCCTCTCCAAAACTTCCAGCTGGTATGAAATATTATTCTTTTCTGCCGTATCTACCATTAATTTTTTGACCTTAGGGTGCGTAATAATTAAAGTATCTTTTACTTTTACTGTAGGACCTTTGCCTAAAGAAACAGCCATTGTCTCTGATTCAGGAGTATCCCCGGTCCGGGTTACGTCTACAGCCAGCCCCAGGTCTGGGTTAATCTTATAGGCCGAAGTTCGGGCCCCCCTGACTCCAACCTCCTCCTGTACAGTAAAAACAAAGTATATATCGTTTGCGGGTTTTTCCAGTTCCTTTAATGTTTGAACCAGAACAGCGCACCCAACCCGATCGTCCAAAGCTTTAGCCAGAATACGTCCTCCTAGATCAGAAAAAGACCTCTGATACACAGCAACATCACCAATTTTTACTTTTCCTTCTGCTTCTTTCTTATCTGAAAATCCTATATCTATGTACATTTTAGAGAGCTTCAAATCCTTAATATTATCCAATTTTTCACAACCTATGGTGCCTTTCACGCCATTATGGAAGACTACCCTTTCCCCCAAAAGAATATAGGGAGATATCCCACCTATATTAGAAAACCTTAAAAATCCATTTTCGTCTATAAAGGTAACCATTAATCCCAACTCATCCATATGGGCGGCCACCATTATTTTTTTCCCCGGCCCTTCTTTCCTAACGATTAAATTNCCCATTTTATCAACATCTATTTCGTCAGCATAAGGTTCTACCATACACTTAAGGGTATCTCTCACCGAGTCCTCCCGACCGGAGGGTCCATAAGCTTCCGTAAGTTCTTTAATTAGTTCTTTCATTAAGATAATCCTCCTTCCGGTAGATCAACCAGAAACAATTCTATTAATTTTAATGTATTTTTCACATCTTCCAGGTTTAAAATATTGGCTGGATTGTGTATATACCTGCAGGGAACAGAAACTACTGCAGCCCTTACCCCTTCCCTGGTTAAAGAAATCCTTCCGGCATCAGTTCCCCCTCCGGTGAATCGGCGAAACTGATAAGGCATCTGGTTTTCTTCTGCCATTTTGATAAGAAAGTTTACAATTTTTAAATCGGCTATAACTGAAGCATCCATTACAGTAAACGCCGGGCCTTTCCCTAAAGTGGTGACATAACCCTCTTCTTTCAGTTCTATAACATCTGCTGCTGTAGTCCCTTCCAAAACAATTGCCAGATCAGGCTTAATTTTATAAGCAGCTACTCCTGCACCCCTCATGCCTACTTCCTCCTGCACGGTGAAAACACCGTATAAAGGATAAGGGTATTCTTTCTTTAAGGCCTCAATTACCAGGGCACAGCCTACTCTATTATCAAAAGCTTTACCTTTGGCCAAACCGCCTTCTATTTCTTCATATTTGGTGTAAAATGCTATATAATCCCCTAGTTTTACCAGTTTTTCTGCTTCCTCTTTACTTTTAGCTCCAATATCTATATAAAGCTCCTCAACTTTTAAGGACTTTTTTCTTTCTTCCGGTCTTTGTAAGTGTATAGCCTTAGCCCCAATAACACCGGGAACTTTTTTATCGCCTATCTGAACAACCTTTGAGACAAGAACACGGTCATCTATTCCTCCTACCTTGGAAAACCTGATAAGTCCGTTATTTTCAAATCCGGCTACTATCAACCCTACTTCATCCATATGAGCCGTAAGCATAATCCTGGGCCCTGATTTGGATCCCTTTTTAAAGACAATCAGGTTGCCCAAAACATCGGTACTTACTTCATCTACCAGGGGTTCAACCGCCTGCCTGATTATCCTTCTTACTTCCCCTTCTCCTCCGGAAACACCAAATGCTTCTGATAACTCCCTTAATAACATATTATCAACTCCTCTACAAAATCACCTTGTAAAGAGGCCACAAAATGAGCCAAAAGCCTGGCAGAAGACTTTATATCACTGAATGATAAAGTTTCCACTGAAGTGTGCATATATCTTAAAGGAATAGAAACCAGACCGGTAGCTATACCTTCCCGGGAAATCTGTAACGCCCGGGCATCGGTACCTGTAGGTCCAGAGGCGGTATCTTTCTGACAAGGAATACCGTATTCTTCAGCTATCTCCCCCAGCTTTTTATAGATTAAAGGATGAAAATTGGGTCCCGTGGTAATAACAGTGCCTTTCCCTATTTCAGAAGTTTTATATGCGGCAACGCCGGGCATATCCCCGTGGGTAACATCTACAGCTATACCGATTTGAGGTGCCACTCCAAAAGCAGAAACTAATGCCCCTCGAACCCCTACCTCTTCCTGTACAGTAGCTACTGCATATACATCCGCTAGATGTTTAATTTTTTGCAATTCCTGCATAAACTTTAAAACAACTGCCACTCCGGCCCTATCATCCAGGGCTTTTCCTGCAACCCAATCATTAGCCAGATTTATAAATTCTCTTTTTATGGTAATCATATCTCCTACAGCAACATTTTCTTTTACCTTATCTTCGTTAAAGCCCAGGTCAATATATAACTTGTCAATTTTAATACCTTTTTCTATTTCTTCAGGTTCAAGAATATGTGGAGACTTGGCTCCTATAACCCCGGAAAAATCCCGCCGTCCATGTACTGTTACTTCTTGATTTAAAAGAGAACGGGGATCGATTCCTCCTATCGGAGAAACTCGCAAAAACCCTCCCTCTTCAATTTTTGAAACCATTAATCCTATTTCATCCATGTGGGCCGCTATCATTACCTTTAGCGGTTTTTCTGCCTGTTCATATCCTTTTTTCAAGGCCAGTACATTGCCAAGAGAATCCCTACACACCTTATGGGAATACTTGGCAAACTCTGACGAGATAATTTCAGCAACCTCGTCTTCCGCGCCAGAAACACCAGAGGATGTAGAAATTTTTTGTAAGAATTGTTTAACTTCCACCTGTATACTCCTTCCTACCTGTAAAGGAAAATTTTGTTGTTTACAATATTTAATAATTCTATAATAAAAATTAATAACCTGCCATTTAGTTTATTTCTCTCCAAAAAGAATCTCTGGTATACTTTCTATTCTATTTGAATGCGCAATAAATCCCGATATGTGCCTTCAGAAGATGCCAGATCATTATGAGCACCCTCTTGAACAACTCTACCCCGGTCAATCACCAAAATCTTGTCCGCATTTCTGATTGTAGAAAGACGGTGAGCAATGATAAAAGATGTGCGCCCGGCTGTTAACCTATGCAAAGCCTTCTGTATACTTGCCTCCGTTTGATTATCAACGCTGGAAGTAGCTTCATCCAAAATAATTATTCTGGGATTTATTAAAAGAACCCGGGCAAAACTTATCAGTTGCCGCTGCCCCATAGAAAAGTTGGCTCCCCTTTCCCTCACTTCCGTATCGTAACCCTGGGGCAAAGAAGAAATGAAATCATGAATATATACAGAACGAGCTGCTTCCTCCACCTCTTTATCTGATGCTTCAGGCCTCCCGTAGGAAATATTATCTCTGATAGTTCCGGAAAATAGAAAAGTATCCTGTAAAGCCAGACCTATTTGATCCCTTAGGGATTTAATGCTTACTTTATTTAAATCATTATTGTCTATGGTAATTTTTCCCTTTTGAGGCTCATAAAAGCGGCACAAAAGATTTATTACCGTTGTTTTCCCTGCCCCTGTTGGACCTACCAGGGCTACATTTTCCCCCGGCTCAACAGTAAAGCTTACATCTTTCAAGACAATTTCATCAGTTTCATAAGCAAATGATACCCGGTCAAACTCAATTTTTCCTTTAACTTCAGGGAGCTTATACGCCTGAGGGCCCTCTTTTATTTCCGGTTGAGTATCCATGATTTCAAAATATCTTTCTCCTGCTGCCAGAGCTGACTGTAGATTGTTGTAAATCTGACTCAGGTCCCTTAAAGGGGCATAAAACCGCGACAAATAGTCAAGAAATAAATAAAGGGTCCCTATCTGGATAGCTCCCCTTATTACCTCACCGCCCCCATACCAAACTAAGAGAGCAGTCCCTACAGCTGCCACTACTTCAATTATAGGAAGATAAATAGCAAATAATTTGGCTGCCTGCATGTTAGCCTCTAGATTTTGGTAATTTACTGAAGAAAACTCCTGGATATTTTTTCGCTCCCGGACAAAACCCTGAACCACTTTAAAACCGCTGATGTTTTCCTGTAAATGGGAATTAACACCAGCAATTTTTTCCCGAACCTGGCGGTAGGCCTGAATTACTCTATTTCTAAAGAGCGTAGAAACCAGAATAAAAAAAGGAAAGGTAACAAAGCATAACAGGGCCAACATTAGATGTTGAGAAAGCATTATAACAACAATACTCACTATAATTACAAAATCTCCAGCAATATGAACTATACCCCAAGATATAAATTCGTTCAGTGCCTCTACATCGTTGGTAACCCGAGACATAATTTCTCCTGTAGAGCGGCGGTCATAATATTTAAAGCTCAATCTCTGCAGATGATTGAAAACAGACTTTCTCATATCATAGATTACCTTATGTCCGACCCAAGACATTATATAGTTCTGTCCATAAGAACCTGCCCAGTTAAATATAAAAGTGATAACAAAAAGAAAAGCTAATAAATTTAGCTGTTCTAAGTCAGATTCCAGGATAGCTGTATCTATGGCAACCTTAATAATATAAGGACCCGCAAGGGTAGCTGCTGTAGCCAAAAGCATCATAAAAAAAGCGGCCAACACCTGCCACTTATAGGGCCAAACATATTTAAGTAAACGCTTAAGTAAGCTGTAATCAGCTTTTTCCGGTTTATTTTGATATCTCGCCTCTGAGATGTGTAGATCCATTACAATATCCCTTCTAACTATTTACGGAAACTATGATTATGATGCGGAAGGTTCTATCCCACAGTACTGCATTTTATAGATTTCTGCATAAAGCCCCCTGGCTAAAAGGAGCTCTTTATGGGTTCCCCTTTCCACAATTTCCCCGTTATCCATAACGAGAATTTGGTCAGCATTCTTTAGACTAGATAATCTCTGGGCTATTAAAAAAATAGTTTTATCTTTCATTAAATTTTTCAAAGCCCTTCTAATTAAAAATTCCGTTTTTGTATCCACATTGGCAGTGAAATCATCCAGGATAAGAATTTTAGGATCCACTAAAAGAGCCCGGGCAATAGCGATGCGTTGTTTCTGCCCCCCGGACAAACCCAATCCCCTTTCCCCTATAATTGTATGATACCCATTGGGAAGAGATACTATAAAATCATGTATTTGAGCTCCTTTAGCTGCTTCCTCTACTTCCTCCATTGAAGCTCCCGGTCTGCCATAGGCGATATTTTCAGCCAGTGAATCAGAGAATAAAAAGGTTTCCTGAAAAACCATACCGATGTTTTGTCTTAAACTTTCCAGGGTATAACTTTTCAAATCCATACCATCAAGCAAAATACTTCCTTGGGTAGGATCATAGAAACGGGGGATTAACTCNACCAGGGTACTTTTCCCGGAACCGGTAGGACCTACAATAGCAGTTAGCTGATCCGGCTCTGTCTCAAAGCTGACACTTTTTAAAACGTCTTTTTTCCCGTCATAACTAAAACTAACGTTATTAAATCTAACCCGACCTTCGACTTCTTTCAAGTCCTTGGCTCCAGGATAGTTCTTAACCTCAGACTCAGAATCAAGAATTTCAAATATTCTTTCCCCAGCGCTCACTGAACGCTGCATCAGGCTAACTACCCAACCCAGCATCCTAAGGGGCATAATTAAAAGGAGCAGGTAACTGTTAAAGGCTACTAACTCACCCAGCTGCAATTGACCAAGAATAACAGCCCTTCCTCCAAACCAGAAAATAAGAACCGTGCCTAAACCTGATACAAAATTCATATAAGGCAGATAAAATGACCATAATTTCACAGCAAATATATTGCTATCAAACAAGTTTTTGCTCTGTGTTAGAAATTTCTTTTTTTCTGTTTTTTCTTGAGTATAAGCCTGTACAAGCCTGATCCCTGATATGTTTTCCTGCAAAACTGATGTCAGGGCAGCTAACTGCCTTTGGATATCTGTAAAGGCAGGCTTTACTTTTTTCCCAAACTGGTAAATTGAAAAACTTAAAAAGGGAAGAATTGCTAATGAAACAAGGGCTAACTGCGTATTCATGTAAAACATTACGGTCAGTATACCGGTTACTGTGATGATACCCTGAAGAAAATGTATAATGCCAAAATCTAAAAACCGACGAAGGGTTTCCACATCACTGGTAACCCTTGACATTAGCTGTCCAGTGGGCATCTTGCTGTAATAGCTGAATGAAAGGTGTTGTAGGTGCTTGTAGAGCTTGTTGCGAAGATCATAAATAATTTTTTGTGCCGCAAACTCAATTAAATACCTCTGCAAAAAAGTAAAAATGGCTTTCAGAATAGTGATAATAACTATCCCGAAAGCTATTAAACTTAATAATCTGAACTGCTCATCCATAATAACCTGGTCAATCACTATTCGTATTAACTGTGGAATAGCCAGGTTGAAAGCCATTACCAATAGAGCAGCAGCAAAAGAACCAACTACCCATATCCAGTAAGGAAAAAGCATTTTTAACAAACGCTTTAAAACAGCCATGTTTAATCACCTTTGCATTAAGGTTAACTATTATTTTTGATAAGTGCTTTCTGGGCATTAATTTCTTTGCAAAGCAATCCATATTCAATACTATCAACCAGCGCTAACCAGCTGGCTTCTATAATGTTTGAAGATACACCCACTGTACCCCATTTCTTCTTTTCGTCGCCGCTGGATTCAATGAGAACCCTTACCTTGGCGCCTGTGCCATCCTGTCCGTCCAGGACCCTCACCTTATAATCCTCCAGTTTAATATTGTTTATCTGAGGATAAACTTCCTCCAGGGCTTTGCGGAGAGCATTGTCCAGGGCATTTACAGGGCCATTACCTTCAGATGCTGTATGAACCATATGATTATCTACGTTAACTTTGATAGTAGCTTCAGAAACTAAAGGACTATCTTTATGTTTCTCTACAATAACCCGGAATCCTTCTAATTCAAACAAGTTGCGGTAAGAATTTAAAGCTTTCCAGATCAGGAGTTCAAAAGATCCTTCTGCCCCCTCAAACTGATATCCCTGGGATTCCAGGTTTTTTATTAAATCTAAAACTTCTTTCGTTTGGTAATCCTTAAGCAGTTCTATATTGTTTTCTTTAGCCTTATGAAGTACACTGCTCTTGCCGGATAATTCGGAAATTAATATTTGTCTTTTATTGCCTACTTTAGCCGGATCTATATGTTCGTACGCCTTGCTGGATTTACTAACAGCACTGACATGAACCCCCGCTTTATGGGCGAAAGCATTACTTCCTACAAAGGGTTGTGATTCCTGGTGGCTTAAATTGGCTAATTCCGATACATAACGGGAAACTTTGGTAAGGTTTTTCAATTCCTCCTCACCAATACAGTCCATATTTAGTTTTAACTTTAAATTAGGTATAATAGTGCAAAGATTGGCATTACCGCATCTTTCACCATAACCATTAATAGTACCCTGTATATGAAGTAAACCCATTTGGGCAGCTATAATGGAAATAGCCGCTGCCAGACCGGAATCATTGTGGGCATGAATCCCCAAGGGAACCTGTATCCTTTTCTTTACTTCAGAGATTATATCCATAAGCTCCAGGGGCATAATTCCACCGTTTGTATCACAGAGGACAATCTTGTCTGCTCCAGCCCGCTGCGCAGATTCCAGGGTAGCCAGGGCATAATCTGGATTCTGCTTGTATCCATCAAAAAAATGTTCAGCATCATATATCACTTCAATGTTCTTACCTTTTAAATAGCTAACAGTATCCCATATCATATTCAAGTTTTCATTTAAGGTTGTGCCCAATATGTTAGTTACCTGAAAGTCCCAACTTTTACCAAATATAGTTATCGCTTCGGTTCCCGCAGCTAAAAGAGACTGAACATTTGGGTCAAAAGTAACGTCTACATCTGGTCTTCTGGTGCTTCCAAAGGCTGTTACCTTCGTATTTTTTAAGGGTATTTTTTTAATCCTTTCAAAATATTCTATATCTTTAGGGTTGGAACCAGGCCAACCGCCCTCCACATAAGATATGCCCAGTTCATCAAGCTTTTTAGTTATCTTTATCTTATCTGAAGCAGAAAAAGAGATGCCTTCCCTCTGAGCCCCATCCCTCAGCGTAGTATCGTATATTTCTAAAGTAGCCAAAGCTAGTCCCCCCTTAATCCAAGGCAAATCTCACATTAAATGTTGATTTATTATACTACATATATTTAAACGTCGCAATGAACTCTTCCTTATTCATTAAAACTAAGAGCGCCCACAGGGCAAACCTTTACACACTCACCGCACTCGGTACAGGGAGAATCAGCCAGGTCATAGTCTCCAAAGGTTGTGACCTTTCGTTTTATGCCCCGTAAAGAAAACCCAATAGCCCCAACCTCGGCAACGTGATGATCCACCCATACACAACGGCCACAGAGAACACACCTGCTACGGTCAAAAATGAATTGTTCCATACTTTCATCAATGGGCTCATCTTTTTCAAAGGGTTTAAACCGTTTTGATTTATATTTAAGGCCTCTTTCTTTGGCAATTTTTTGTAATTCACAGGAATTATTGGCCGGGCACTTTTTACAACCTAAACGGTGATCTGTAATTAAAAGCTCAAAAGCGGTTTTTACCAGACGGTCAACCTCAGGACTTCTGGTTTTAACCACCAGGCCTTCGGTAACCGGCAGAGTACAAGCAGTAACAGGATCAGAAATTCCTTTTACCTCAACAAAACAAAGCCGACAACTGGCAGAAGGCCTGTCTTTTTCTTTCAGGGCACATAAATTTGGTATATAAATATCGTTATCCAGGGCAACCCATAAAAGCTTCTCCCCTTCAGGTGCCGTTATTTTACAGTCGTCTATAGTTATAGTTACTTTATCACTCATCCTTGCTCCCTCTCCCTCTCTTCCACCAGCTCAGCTGGAGATAATTTTTCTACAGCGTAAAACTCAGGAGGACAGGCAAACAGACAGCTGTTGCACTTAACACACTTCTCCTGGTCTATAGCCTTAAGTTGGTCATCCCTGGTGTAGATAGCTTCAGTGGGACAACTCCCTACACAGGCACTGCAGAATTTGCTGCACCGCTCGGGAATAATATAAAAACCAAGCAAGTGCATGCACATAAGAGCCGGACAACGCTTTTCCTTTATATGAGCCTCATACTCATCCTTAAAATAACGAAGGGTAGTTAAAACCGGATTTGGAGCTGTCTTGCCCAGACCGCATAAAGAACCTTTTTTAATATCTTCACCTAACTCCCTAAGGGTATCAAGGTGGTTTAATTCTCCTTCTCCCCTGGTAATTTCACCTAACATGTCCAGCATATGTTTGGTTCCTAGCCGACAAAATGTACATTTGCCGCAGGACTCCTTTTGGGTAAAATCTAAAAAATAACGGGCAATTTCTACCATGCAGTCATCTTCATTTAAAACAACCAGTCCCCCTGACCCCATAATAGCCCCGGCTTCATGCAAAGAATCAAAATCTATAGGAATATCCAGTGCTGATTCAGGCAAGCAACCTCCAGACGGTCCCCCTATCTGCACCGCTTTAAAGTCTTTCTCGTCAGGAACCCCACCTCCTACATCGTAAATCAAATTGCGGAGACTTGTACCCATGGGAACCTCTACCAGACCGGTGTACTCTACTTTTCCTACCAGGGCAAAAACAGCTGTCCCGGGACTGTCAGAAGTTCCGATACTTTTAAACCACTCAACGCCTTTTCTTATTATATGGGGAACATAAGAAAGGGTCTTCACATTATTTATCAGTGTTGGTTTGCCCCGAAACCCGTAGGAAGCAGGGAAGGGGGGACGGTGTTCAGGAACGCCCATTATTCCCTCCATAGAATTGATAAGAGCCGTTTCCTCACCACAGACAAAAGCTCCTGAGCCCTCAAATATTTCTATATCAAAACTAAAATCGGTTTCCAGTATAGAATCCCCCAACAAGCCTTTTTCCCGGGCCTGCTCCAGGGCTGTCTCTACCCGCCGAACAGCCTGGGGATATTCAGATCGGACATAAATATAACCTTTGGAAGCTCCTACAGCATAAGCAGAAATTATAAGGCCTTCAATAACCTGGTGGGGGTTGGACTCCAAAATACTCCGGTCCATAAAAGCACCGGGATCCCCTTCATCAGCATTACAAATAACATACTTTGAATCGTCCTGTGCTTTACTGCAAACATCCCATTTAATGCCGGCAGGAAAACCTGCCCCTCCCCGACCCCTAAGCTTAGATTCCTTAATAGACTCTATAACTTCTTCAGGTTGTATTTCAAAAGTTTTCGCCAGAGCTTCATAGCCATCCTCGGCAAGATAATGATCTATATCCTCAGGGTCAATAAAACCGCATTGTTCAAGAATTATCTTTTTTTCGTAAACCCCCCGTGGGAAGTCAGTGAAAACAGGAAAATAATCATTGGGCTCCAAAGCTACCAGGGCATATTCAAAACAAGGGTCGTCATTAACCAGGTAATCTTCAACCAGGCGCACTGCCAATCCTTCATCAACACTTCCATAACAAAGGGAAGGAAAGCCAGGCTTTGATATTACTACAATAGGCTCAGCATAGCAAAATCCCATGCAGCCTACTTCTACTACCTGAGCATCAATGCCTTTTTTTTCTATTTCATCCTTTAAAGCTTCCCTGGTATCTATAACACCGGCAGCCTTTCCACAGGTAGCCGCTCCCACCATTACTACCGTTTTTTCATTTAAGGATTCCATCTTTTCCTTTGCTTTTGTTTTTAAGTTTAAATATTTTTCTGCTGATTTGTCTGAACTCATGAATCCTGACCCCCTTCACTTTCCTGCTCCTGTTCCTGTTCACCAGCCTCTTCTTCCTGGTCATCTCCATCAAATTGAAGTAAAATGCCGTCTACCCGGGTAGGGGTTAAACTACCTTCTATAAACTCGTTTACCACAACCACCGGGGCTATGGCACAGCAGCCCACACATGCAACCCTTTCCAGGCTATATTTCCGATCAGGGGTAGTCTCTCCCTCAACAATATCCAACCGCCGTTCAAAGGATTCCAAAATAATTTGTCCTCCAATCATGTGACAGGCAGTTCCCATACAAACTTTAATTTGATATTTGCCTGGTGGGTTTAAGCGAAGCTGGTTATAAAAAGTAGCCAGACCAAAAACATCTACCGCTGGAATGTCAATGGTTTTAGCTATCTTTTCTATAGCCGGTTCGGGCAAATATCCTAAAACACCCTGGACCTTCTGAAGTAAGGGCACCAGGTTTTCCCGTTCAGTTCTATTATTTTTTAATATTTCACTTACCTGTTCAAGAATAAACTCCTTTTCACCCTCTAAAAGTTCCAATAAAAACATCTCCTTCACACAATTTAATTCACCAAGCATTATAACAAATTTTAATAAAGCTTTGTTTTTACATTCTTCAAACACGTCAATATTCCTTCGTAACAATAGCTAAAACCTTTTTTCACATATAAATTATTATTAAAAGTTTAGAGCAAAATAAATGTACAACATCAAGAAGGAAATATTATGGAGTTATAGAAATAAAGATAAAAGCAAATAGTAAATACAGTCAATATTTTTGGAGGATTATAATGGACTTAAAAGAATTCAATGAAAAAGAGATTAAAAATAAAAAAACTTTAATCTGGTATTATAAATCCGGATGGCTCTCTCTTTTGGTAATAATTATAATGCTTTATTTAAGCATGTTATGGAGAATTATATTTTTAAATCAATCTCCTATAGAATACGTAGACATTTTTGCGGCAACAAATATTGGGGTAGTTGCTTTCCTGGTATTAGCCCAACGACTGGATATGTTTAATGAAACAAACCTGCACAACTCCATAATTCGCCATACTCTGCTGGTAGGGGTATCCATGCTAATTATTAATTTGCTTTTTTTTGGAACCTTCAGTATCGCTTTTTTTATAAGCTCCCTGGCAGGCCTGGGCGTTGCCTGGATATTAAGTGAAATAATAATAAAAAGGCTTCCCTGATTTTATAATTTAACATTTAGCGAGGAGGATATATAATATGGAAGAACGCAGATACGACATAGAAAGTATTGAAACTATTGATAAAGGCCTTTTAGAAATTATTGATTATGAATATGAAGGTAAAAAAACAAAGGTTGAAGTTTCCACACAAGAGTTTACTTCAGTATGCCCTTGGTCCGGACTGCCTGATTTCGGAGAAATCCTGATTGAATATATTCCCCAAAAAAGCCTCATAGAACTAAAGTCTTTAAAATTTTATCTACTATCTTATAGAAATGTAGGAATACTTCAGGAACACGCTGTAAATCAGATCATGAAAGATCTGGTAGAAGCATGCAACCCCCTGGAAATGAAAATTACAGGCTTATTTAACCTCCGAGGAGGACTTAAAACAAAAGCTAGTACAGAATATAAAAAGGAAACTTAATTATAGTTTCCTTTTTATATTTTATAATTTACGATTTATGGTTACCCTTTAAACCTGATCTACAAAATCTCCAATTAATACATACTTAAATAGTTTGCCGGTAAAAGCATTAAAAGCTGCTACCACAGCATATATAATAATTGCAAGTCTGAGTAAACTAAAAATACCAAATGTCCCGGCAGCACTTATAAAAGACAATGCTCCCGGCCCACCCATAATTATACTACTCATAACTCCTCCAGCAACAAAAAAACTTAATATGGAAAATAAAACTAGCAGGCAGATCTGATAGCCCAATGCCTGTTTGGCGTGATTGCCTACAAAACTGGACTTATCTTTTTGAGTTATAAATATAACCAGGGCTACTATAATACCAATCCAAGAAAACAATATACCCAGATGAGATATACCGCCTAAAATCTTCTCTTCACTGGAATAGGACATATGATTATCACTCCCCTTTTCTTATACTACTTGATATTTTAATACTTCTACTAATTAATTAATTCTTCAGCAATAGACAGATTTCCTGCCCTTATATTATTTATATATTTTTTAATACAAAATGTGCTTCTTTCTTTAATCTCTCCATCCATTTTCCCCTAAAAGAGGTACAAACCTGCATCCCCCCAGGTTGTATTTTACTCTACCTTTGTCAGTTTTTTTCAACAAGAGAAGGTTCTGGGAAGTTAGATCTCCTACAGGTATAATCATCCTGCCTCCCATGGCCAGCTGCTTCCAAAGAGAAGAAGGAACTTTAGGGCTTGCTGCTGTTATAATAATTGCATTATAAGGAGCATTCTCCCCCCACCCCTTTGTCCCATCTCCAATTTTTATAAAAATGTTAGTATATCCCATATCCTTCAATTTGTTTTGAGTTATTTCCCCCAGTTGGCTGACCCTTTCTATACTGTATACTTCCCGAGCAAGCTCAGCTAAAATAGCAGCTTGATACCCCGAGCCGGTGCCAATTTCTAGAACTTTGTCATTCCCTTCAATTTCCAGGGCTTCTGTCATTAAAGCTACAATATAAGGCTGCGAAATAGTTTGGCCTTGTCCAATGGGTAAGGGGCCGTCATCATAGGAGCTGTCTTTGTCCTCCGGCCTTACAAATTTATGCCTTGGAACCCGTCGAAAGGCTTCCAGAACTTTTTCATCTTTAATACCCCGGGCTATCAATTGTTGGTTTATCATTTTTTCTATTTTTTCTTGGATAATATCACCCCTTTCGAAATAAGAAGTTACTAAATAAGAAAAAAGTGCCTACCCAGCACTTTTCCTCCTAAAACTATTATAACTAATTATCTGTGTTTTATCGTATCTTTGTAAGCATTTTTTAAAAGTTCTTTTTGTATTTCTGCAATTTCACTAGCTGTAAATTTTTTATTGCGATTAGTTTCTAAAAACTGATTGTAGTAAGTTAAGAATTGTGTCATAATCTCATAATTATTTTCTCTCACGGCTTTAAGGTTATACCTTATACCAGCTCTTTCTAAATACTGCTCTGCCAGGAAGCAGCCTTCAAAGTAATTAAACTCATTAAATCTATACTTAGTTTTTTTGGGCATTACAGGTTTAACTGACTGGATATACCATGCTAGATTTTGGTCTAAGCCAAGCTTTATTTTAAGTTCTTTATTTAAATTATTAATACTTGTTATATTATTTATTACTTCATCCAGCTCACTATCATTTTTTTGACAGTAAGACATAGGCTTAGGTAAATCTAAAAAAACAAAGGTATCAGACCGAGGATCAGTTTCTTTATTTGAAACCTGAATTTTAACCCGCTTCACCATGATACCCTCCATCTGACTCTCCTCCTCTAATTTGTTTAAAATCTTTGCTAATAAAACTTGTTAGTTACACTATATTTATTTCTTTCATGAAGGAAGGTTTTCCTTCAAAAAAAACACTAAAAATTATAAAGAAAGATTAACATTATTAAAATTATTCGACAAAATTGTTTTGTTATCCTTCTTTCATAATATTTTATTTATTTCTACTAAACTACTGTTTAATATAAAATATTAATTCTTGGGTGAAAATATGTTTAAGAAAGTATTAAATCCAACTCTTCTACCTTTATATTATGATATTTTATAAAAGCAAGTGCGGTATATTTTCATCATGTGTAAACAAACAAATGTTATTCTACCGGTACTACCAGGTGTCCTTCAAAAAAGTACAAGTATTTTTCTTTAACTTTCTCTTTCCATATACTTTCCAGGGCCTGGCTGTAGAGTTGAAGCTGATAAAAATAACGACTCTTTAGAGTCTTCAATTCTAATCTAGAGGTATTATCTGTTTTGTAATCAATTAATAACATCCCGTCCTTTTCCTTAACAACACAATCTATAACTCCTTGAATAAGCACGAATTCATTTTCTAATTGAACAGCTTCTTCAAGTTCAGCCTTAGGCCACGAAGGATAAACCTTTCCTGGAGGAAGTGTCATAGTAAAGGGAACTTCCCTGAAAACTTCCAGCCCTTGCCTCATCCTTTGACCAAGGGGTCCGGTAAAAAAGCTCTTTATGGCTTTTTCTTTTATTACTACCCTCTCCTCAGGGGTAATAAAATTTTTATCAACCATACTATCAAGATGTTTTTTTACACACTCATCCGTAAGGGGTAGACCTAAATCAAAATGCTGCAAAACTATATGGTATGCAGTTCCCTTCTCTACTGTAGATAGCTTTTCCTCTTCCAAAAAGCGAGGCCGCTGAAACGACTGTGGTTGAGGTAATCTATTGAGAGGAGTATGCCCTTGCTCAAAAACTTCAGCTTGCTTTTCTTTTAACTCAGAAACAGATACCTTAGCCAGATGAGCTGCGGCCCAGCAGTAAGGATAGTGCCAGGTAAGACACCTGTTTATTTCATCTTTATTTTTTTCCTCTAAAGGCAAGGGACTCATCATTTTAAGGTTTCCCCAGATAATTTTTTCTTCGCTTTTTATATTGTTAATGTCCTCAAATTGATTGTCACCTACAACCTCCTCCTGGTTTAGAAGGGTGAATCCCCATACAGAAGGTTCGGTATCGGGAAAACAGGAAATATTTTTATTGTTTTTTAATAGTTCTCGCAAACAAGTGGCGCCGGGATGACGCAGTAAAGCAGGTCCAATCCAATCTAAATAACTTCTGGCACGAGTTCTCTGATAACCCGACAAAATAACTTTACCTGAAGACATGCTCCCCTGCTGTAACTCCTCCCATCTTTCCAGTTCTTTAGTTAAGTCCTTTACGGTAGTCACCAAAAACAGTTTTTGTTCAGCCCTGGTTAACGCTACATACATAATACGCATTTCTTCGGCTATAACTTCCCGGCATAAACGCTTTTTTAGGGCCATGAAAGGCAGGGTAGGATAGACTACACGCTTCTTGGCATCTACAAATCTGGGCCCTAAACCCATCTTTTTATGAAGCAAAAAATCTCCTTTAAGATCCTGCATATTAAACTGCTTCCCTAATCCTGCCAAAAATACTATAGGGTACTCCAGGCCTTTACTCTTATGTATAGTGCCAAGACGAACCACATTTTCCTGTTCTCCCAAGGCCCTAGCAGCACCCATATCTCCTCCCCGTTCCTTTAGCTTTTCTATAAACCACAGGAAGCGGAAAAGCCCCCTGTAAGAAGTAGCCTCATACTGGCGGGCACGGTCATACAGCGCCCGCAGGTTGGCCTGCCTCTGCTGTCCCCCTGCCATACCTCCTGCAAGGTCATAAAATCCGGTCTCCCGATAGATCTGCCATATGAGGTCAGCCAAAACTCCCTGGCGAGCCAGGTCCTGCCAATTCTGTATTTTATTTAACATATCTTGCAGTTTATTCTTTAACTGTATATTATTTTGGTCATCATATTCTTTCACGGCATTGTAAAAATCCTTACCCGGGCTCTTTGTCCTTATAGTTGCCAGCTCTTCTGCCGAAAGTCTCACCAAGGGTGAGCGTAAAACTGCTACCAAGGGTATATCTTGATAGGGGTTGTCAATTACCTTTAACAGGGAAATCATTACCTCAACTTCTACCGCTTCAAAGTAACCTATTCCCAGCTCAGCATAAGCCGGTATGCCCTGCGACTTTAATTCTTCTAAGATAGGAGAAATCCAGTTGGGAGCAGAACGCGTTAAAATAACAATATCCCGGTAAGTTACCGGCCGCATTCTTTTTTCTTCTTTATCCCACATATGTCCAGGTTGTAAGCCGTTACCACCTACTAGTTCTTTTATTTTTTTGGCAATCAGGCGGCCCTCCAGGCTAGCATTTTCCCATTCTTCTTCATTTAATGCCTCTTGTTGTTCTCCTTCACCATCTTCTATCTCCTGATAATTACCAACCCTTGATATTATAAGTACTTCCAGGGGTGAGCCTATATCACCTGTTTCCTTTCCCCTTATTCCGGAGGGATAAGAATCTCCGTAAACAAGTTCTGCTTTTCCACCATAAGATATATCTCCAACCTTTTCGTCCATTATCTGGCGGAACAAATAATTAACTCCATCTAATATTTCCCCGCGGCTGCGAAAATTACGATAAAGATCAATACACCTTCCTCCCATGTTTTCCAGTGTAAATTCCTTTGATTTTTGCAAAAACAGTCCTGGTTCTGCCAGACGAAAACCATAAATGCTCTGTTTTACATCCCCCACCATATATAAGTTTTCTTTTCCTTTCTCCCGCCGGGATATCAATTGTAGAATATATTCCTGAACCAAATTAATATCCTGGTACTCATCTACCAGAACTTCAGCAAACCGCTCACTATATTCCTGAGCAGCTTCTGAAGGAATTAGTTTTTCCGTGCTGGAATTAGGGCAGCTCAATATTTTTAAAGCCTGATGCTCCAGGTCAGAAAAATCAACAACTCTCCGCTCCGCCTTGACCATGCTGTAGGCTTTTTCAAAGGACTCAACAAGAGTAGCCAGTTCATTCATTTGCGGAGCTATAATTTTTAAGCTCTGCACCTGTTCCTCTAGAGGTTGCTGAAATAAGTCTTGGTCTAATTTTCCTAAAGCCTTTTTAACTTTATCCCTCAAACCCTTAGCCCTGTCCTTTAAATTTTGGTCATATTCATCCCCCTTGCAGGCTTTAAGATTTGCAAAAGAGCACTGTTTAAGAGCATTTTGCAGTTCCTGCCAGGAAACCCTGGAGGACTCAAGAATACTTTCCAACATCCCTAATTCCTTTTCCATATTCTGCAAGTATGGAGCTGGTCCGCCGGGTTCCTTACAGATGCGGATCCCTTCCCGGAGCTGTTGAGCCAGGCCCTCTAGTTCGTGCCTGCATTCATTAAGCAGTGTTTCCATCCAGGAAGTATCTAGCAGTTCCTCCTGGCTGTTCAGGTTAAATCTACCGGCCATCTCCTTTAGCCAGTTCTCAGGCCATGGATGACTGAGAGAAAATCTATATAGCTTTAAAATAAGATCCTGCAAGGGAGTATCACCTCGATCTGTGCTATAAGCGTTCACCAAACAGTAAAAGGGGCTATCCTCATGACAGTTTTCATAATATTCCTCAAGAACATTCTCTAAAACTTCATGACGAAGCAGTTCCGCCTCTGTTTCCTCCATAATACGAAAGGAGGGATCTATATCCGTAAGGTAATAATACCTTTTTAAAACACTGTTACAAAAAGAATGAACGGTGGTTATAAAAGCCTTGTTTAATAAAAAAAGCTGGCGACGAAGATAGGAGGAGCCAGGGTTTTTTTTAATAGCTTCCTCCAGAGCCCTGCCTATTCGCTGCCTCATCTCTGCTGCAGCTGCATTAGTAAAAGTAACTACCAACATCCGGTCAACTTCTAAAGGGTTACGGTGATCTGTAATATGCTGTATTATTCGCTCTACTAAAACCCTGGTTTTCCCCGAGCCTGCCCCGGCAGATACCAGTGTGTCGCTACCCTGACAGGTAATAGCCTCCCACTGCTCATTTGTCCAGTTGCTGCCCTGAGGTATTTCTGGTAGTAAATTATTCATCAGTAATGCCCCCTTCAAAACCTTCTTTTCCCTTATCCAGTAAAGACCAGATAACCTCTTCTTTTTCTTCCTTAAAATATCTAAAGTAGTTACCCTGGGTTAACGGGTCGAACTGGCAAACTGCCCTGTAAGAACAGAATTTACAAGCCTTTTTTCCTCCCATGTGAAAAGGTGCTATATACAATCGACCCTTAGTAATATCATGAGCTATATTCTTTATAGTCTGCCGCATATGACAGCGCAGTAGTTCAAACCGGGATTGCTCCATAACTTCAGAGTTCTTGTAAAATGTATCATCTTTGGTTACAGCTACAGGTATAACATCGGAATAACCGGAGGATTGAAGCCCGCTGTCCATTAATTTTACCGCTTCCAGATTGGCTAAAACTTTTCCTTTCATTTTATAACGCTTGCTCATTTCTTTTTTAATTTCCTCAGGAGAAATAACCCTGTTTGATTTTATAAGGGGGGCATGTACGCGGAAATAAAGCATGGCTGCAGGTAAAACCTCTTCCCCCAACCATTCCCTGGCACTGTTAATAACTACATCCATATACGCTAACATCTGTAAAGAAATACCATGGTACACCTCCGCCAGGTTCAACTTTGAATCCCCTGATTTATAATCTATTACCCGGAGGTAAGTATCCCCCTCATCTCCCCGAGCCAGGTCTACCCGGTCAATACGTCCAACCAGCTCAACGGAACAGCCATCTTCCAGCTTAAAGACAATGGGAGGAAGGTCTTTTTTATCTCCGAAAGAAATTTCTAACCCCACGGGCTTAAATTTGCTCCGCCTGAAATGTTCTCCCATGAATACAGCAGTCCTACCCACTGTATCTTTAAGCTTTTTCGCCAAAAACCGGTAGCGGCTGTTACTCAGCAGTATTTCTGATTGTAAGCGGGGTAATAACTTTTCAACTTCTTCCTCCGCAAGGCAAAAAAACTCTTCAGAAGATATCTCGCTCCATTCCAAACCCTTATCTTTTATAGCGCGGAGTAAATTATAGAGGGCAGCATGAAAAAACCGGCCAATATCCGGTGCTTCCAGGCGATATATTTTTCTTTCTTTTAAGCCTAAACCGTATAAAGCAAAGTGAGAAAAAGGACAGCTCCGGTATTTTTCCAGGCGGGACACACTGGCTTTTAAATGTTCTCCATAGAGTCTCCTGCTTGTTTCTTTATCCAGCGGCTCTTCCTGATTTATATAGAAAAGCCCCCCCAGTAAAAGTTTCCCCTGCTGATGCCACTCTTCTTTTCCTGCATACCAGTTGTAAATTTCCCACCAGAAAGAATCAATAGTTTCTCCTTTTCTCCACCGGCTTAACTGTACTGCCAGTTGAGACATGGTTCTGCGGGGGTGAACTACCCGGAAACTTAACTGTTCCTCTTCTTTAAGATCACCGTTTGCATTTGATTCTTTTAAACATGGAAAAATTTCTTTCATTCTGCTTACCAGCAAAGAAGGCACAAGCATCCTTCCTTCTTCGTCAGCCAGGGGATAGCTTAACCACAACCCCTCAGCAGCCCTGGTAAGAGCTATATAAATAAGAAACTGTTCATCTAATACGCGGCGGCGACTGCCAGGAGCCAGGTCCAGCCCCCAGTTAATTAGAGACTCCCTTTCCTGTTCGGTAAAAACCCCGTCTTCCTGGGGCCGAGAAGGTAGTACTCCATCGTTTACCCCAAGAATAAACGTAAACTTAATATTTCCCGCCCTGGTCCTTTCCAGGTCCCCTACCAAAACCTGATCCAGGGAAGGAGGAACTAAACTCAGGCGAAGATCCTGCAATCCGGATTCAAGAATTCGGGAAAACAAATTTATGGACATTTCTTCGTCACCCATTATTTCTACTATTTGATCCATCAGTTCTATAACTCTTTTATAAACCTGTTGGTGTTCCCGGGCTTTTTCAGGATTCCCCTTTTCCAGCGCTTCTCCGCTCCACTTCTCCAGGTACTCCGGAGCATTTACCCCTTGAAGCAAGTTATAAAGTGCCTTAGCCTTTTTCTTAACTGTGACAGCCTTTATTATTTCCTCCTGAAAAGTTATAAGGGGCTCCCTTATTAATTCCTTCGTTTCATTAATTAATTGAAGGTAAGCTTCTTCCTCTTGAGATATCTTATCATCTCCGCTGTTCTCCTCTAGGGAATCCCTCTGCAGGTATTGCCACCTTTTGCTGCTCAACCAGTGAGACCCTCTAATACCAAAACATAGCACATAATTTTCCAGCAGGTAAATCCCCTCCCGCCAGTC